>PJQF01000005.1_pt1 | contig 188017 bp, 200 predicted proteins | sample 1503741 | NCBI WGS metagenome assembly PJQF01 (sample SAMN07775949, study PRJNA414020) | Biofilm metagenome, whole genome shotgun sequencing project. | isolation source: biomolecule (vanillin) treated reverse osmosis membrane biofilm | place: India: Nagpur | collected 2017-03-21
ACTAGCATGGGGTGCTAGGGGTCGAGTGTTCGAATCACTCCGTCCCGACCATATTCTTCAATGACTTAGCCGCTTTTGAGCGGCTTTGTTGTTTCTGCCATAGTGACTTTCCGAGTGACCTTGGCGTTTTTCATCATGCCTCCCTCCGTTTCAGAATCGTCAGCGCTGGTGCGCGTGAGTCGGTTGCTGATACCTTGTTTGCCGCCGCAATCAGCTGATCCAGTTCCGCCGCTGAGTAGTGACTGGTGATGCTTCCGTTCTTGTGGCCGAGCAGCGCTTTCCGATCCTCCTCTGTCACTCCTGCAGCACGCAGCCTTCTCCCAAAGGTGTGCTTCAAGTCATGAATGCGGATTCTGGCAAAGCCGTCATGTGCCGGCCGCAAGAACTTCTCCTGCCATTTCTTCGCCGCCCGAATCCTTGCCTTCTTCCAGGCCGAGTCATTCATGCGGTGAACCGTCGTTTCATTCCCCTCACCATCAGGCTTGCCAAACGGGAACACGTAGAGCGGATGCTTGCCGCGCTGCTTCTCGATCACTGACTTGGCAACGTCATTCATCACGACTAGGCGCTCGTCCCGGTTCTTCACTCCAGCCCTTGCGCTCCTTCCCCCAAATCCAGCCGGTATCAGGAACACACTCGTTCCCAGCTCGGGTACTGCAATCTCCCAATTCCACTGAAGCTTGCAAACCTCCTGCTCCCGACACCCCGTGTTGACCTTGAACATTGCCATGGTCTGAAGGTGTGCCGGAAGCTCGGCGAACAGGATCGACTGCTCTTCCCACGAAAGCGGGTAGGGCTTCCGGCTGTTCGTCTTCTCATCCAACAAGGAAATCATCGGAACTACGTCGAGCAATGGTCTGCGCTCTTCATCTCGCCACTTTCGTGCGCAGAGGTTCAAAACCCGGATAACGCGCTGTAGCGCGATGTTCACAGTCCTATTCGTGACCGGCTTCCCTGTAGCTGGATTGAGCTTCGACCGAATATATGGGGCGAGGGCATCATCATCTATGTGGGTCAGCGGCATATCACCAATGAAAGGGTCAAGCTGCTCCATATAAGTAGCTGAAATATGGATGGACGCCTGGTCCTTCACTTCCAGCAGAAAGCGAGTAGCCGCCTCCCGCCACGTCCTGACCCTCCGAACGCCGTATACCTTCTGCTGGCGCAGCTGCTCCAGCTTGTGGATCAGGTACTGCTCTGCTTCGGCGCGGTCACAAGTGCCAGTACTCTCTTGAATTCGCTCTCCTCTGTATTTTTTGTCGATCTTCCAGATGCCGCTTGGCATTTGCTGGAGGCCGGTGATTGCTTTTTGGGCCATGACGTTGCTCCTGTGGCCCGCGCATGACGCTCGCTGCGGGGCTGATTGTTGTCCTGATTGGCCACCTTTTCAATCGACTTACTCTCAACATAGGCGTCCGCCCAGGCATCAAGCTCCAGACGATCAAACCCGACCCCCTGTTTGCCTATGGGGAATTCGTGGACGTTAGGGCGCACGGTCTTGTTGAATTCTTCCCGGCACATTCCTAGGTAAGTAGGTGCGTTTTTCGCCCGAATGAAGCGCGGCGCGGTCTCTAGGACCGGCGCCAGCTTTGTGTTGGCCATAGAAATGCCTCGCCACGCCGTTGCCGGGTGGATTCATTGGAAGTGGGGTGGGGGGTGAAGCTGAGGGTCAGCCTTTAACCTTCAGGCCGAGTGATTCGATGGCTTCTCGAACTTCAATGCTGCGACTCAGGGCAAATACCTCGTCGGCATCAAACAACTCTCCACTTTGTGCGGCAAATTCGTTTTCGCGAATTGAGTCAAAGCCTGCCTCATAACCAACAATTTGGGGCAACTCCACCTCAATGGCTGCGCGGGACTTGAACCAAGCCCATTCGGCGCAAGCCAGCATTGCCGCCGCATCGGGGTTACTGGACGCAGCCATTCTCCCGAAACCGTACTGCTCGACAAATGCCTCGATGAACTCCTTCATCATTTTCTCAGTGCTCATGGCTTCAGTACCTTTATCCAGAGGCGACCAATTTTCAGGAATCGCTCGTATCCATTGCGCTCGCTGAAGAGCGGGCTATACCCATCGCTTACCCAGCGGAAGTGGAGGCCGTAGCCACCACGGATACGGAACCACCAGTACTTCGCATGAAAACCCTTGAAGGCCATCACTCATCCTCCACAGCTTTAGCGCGGGACTGGGCGAACTCCAGGCAAATAGACCAGGCGAAATGCGTGTATGACTCCCAGTAGAAGCCGTCTACCTTTTCGGTCGACCATCCTCTTTTCGAGATTATTTGCTCAAACAACTCCCGCTCCTTTGCATCGTCGAAGATGGGTTGCGGCGGGGTTGGGGCGGAGGCGAGCATGGCTGCCCAGCAAAGCTTGGCGCGGAACGCTGCTTGCTGGCAGCCGCTCATTTCTTGGTATTTGTCCCACACCTTGTAATCGGTGAAGCATTCATCTGGGACCGACTCAAAACCGTGTATCACCATATCTTCGGTCGGCTCAACCGGCACCAGCTTGTAACCCTTCGGAATATTCATGCCACCTCCACAGCCTTGAATTGACCCGGCCGCCAAAGCCTGCTTGGCTCGCCACGGTAGAAGCTGACGTAGCTCCCTCGGGTTGATGTCGACTTGCTGACCCGGTGCCAGCGTCCGGTGTTGTCTTGGATTCGGTGGGTGGTCATGCCGAGTACCTACCGATCAAGAATGCAGTAATGGTTATGGCCACCAGAATGCATATCCCCCAAATCATCGCGCGCCCAGCTGCCTTTGCAATCTCGTCGCCAAAACCGTTCATGTCTTCCTCCCCGACTTCCGCGCCCAGCGCTCAGTCGTCACAGTGATAAAATTGCGGATGCCGGTCAGTACCTGGAACATCTCGCCGTCGAATTCGATGAACAGTCCGGATTTCCTGCGCTGCGGTACGCGGTCGATCACGTCGAGCAGTCGGCCAACGCTGCCGTCCTCGCGCTTTTCGTGGATGTCAAAGCAGGCCATGGCGGACTACCTCGACCACCTGCAGTATTCCCTTGGCGTAATCCGCTGGCCGAACCTGCGATGCCACTTCAAGATTGCTCGCCATCGTTTCCACCGGCCCGCGCCCGTCAAACATGCACTTGGGCAGATGGGATGCCTGCTCAATCATTTGCGCGGCAAAGCGTTGTCCTTCCCATATTTCGATCTGAGACATAGCAAAGCTCCTTGCCGGGGTGCGGCAGGCTTGGGTTATGGTCTGGCGGATTTGACGTACTGGATAACGCACCAGATGGCGAACGCGATGGTCAGCATCAGCCACGCCACGGTGCCGAGGAATGCGCCGGCTTGGGCCGTACCGCCTCCCGCAGCCAGCAGAGCCGGTACTGCATGACCGCACCAGTAGTCAGTGACGCCCAGGTACAGCGCGGCGCCCAGCAGGAACAGGGGACGTATGAAGGATTTCATGGGGTGTCCTTGCCGCGCTGGGCGGCAGAAGGTGGGTTAGGAGGGGAGCAGGCCTTTGGCCTTCGCTTCAGCCAGGCACTGCGCTCGGAACTGCCGAGCGGACTCCGTGGCCTGCTGCTTTGTGGATGCCTTCCAGGTCGGACCGATTTGCACAAACTTCTCGCGTAGCTTTCCGCACCAGTGATTGACGAAATTGCCGTTTTCGATCTGGCTGATGATTCCCGCGGTGGCTTTCGGCGCTGTCGCGTAATCGACCAGTTTTTGTTCGTACGTTAATTCGGGCATGGGAATACCTCGCCCGCCGCTCACCGGCAGGCATGTAGGGGGATTGTGGTTAGATGAGTTCGACGGGGATGTCGATGACATCGCCCAGGCTGGCGACGGCGATAGCGCGGCACGCTGCAATGGTGATGGTTGGGCCGCCGGCGATGACCTCTCCGACCCTGGCAGCCCATTGATGGCCAGGCATCCGAACATCGAATCGCACGCGGTGCCGCAGTATCGCCAGCGTCCCGGCCCTCTCATCGGTGGCCGGATTAATCTTTCCGTAAGTGCTTCCGCCCAGCGCGAGGCGAACGCCGCTCTTGGTGATCCTGACCTGCTTGCCTTCGGCCAGAGCCATTGCCCAGTTCAACGCTTGGCCGACCAGATCAGCCGTATTCACTCGGACGTGTTGATTCATGGCCTGGGCCCCTTGTAGATGAAGACGTAGGCGAACCAGAGGGTGGCGATCATGGCGTCACCCGGCGTGCCCACTGGGCGTAGGGGCCGTCTTCCGTGTCGAAGATTCCCATCAGGAACCACTCAGCGCTCGGCGGCTCAGGGTTCCAGCCGTTGCAGTGAGCCGCGCCATCCTCGTATGGGTGGCCATCCAGATCGCTATCCATATGCCAACCCTTCAACTCAAGGCCCTGTGCTTTCGTCCATGCAATGTATGGCGCAGGGTCTTCGCCACCGCCAAAATCCGGAATACCCGGGTGATACCACCAGCCGTCTTTGTCGCGATCTACGGCAGCAGATTGGATCAAAACGATTTCTTCAGGCATGACGATTCCTTTGCCGCTATAGCGGCTGACTTTGAAGGGGGAGGGGTTACAGAGAGGGGTTGAGGCGTTTCAGCTCGTCGAGGCAGGCTGCTCGGCGTAAAGGTTTCTGACTTTGTACCCGGCGTCAACCGTGTTCTTGTAGTGGTCCTTGATACGGTCGTCACCGTTGTACCACTTGCCACCGAACTCGTACTGCCACGCCACAGGCTCGCCCTGAGGTTGTGCGGCTGGCTTGCAGTCCGGGCAACCACGATAGATTGGATCAGGCTCTGTAAGCATGTGCGACTCAACTTTGCCCATACTCATGAATATCTCGCCCTGATCACAGCAGGTCTTGCACGTCGGCGAATCCAGCAGGGCGCGCAGCTCTTCACGGTCAATTAGCCGCAGGTCGAAAACCTCTACAGCGCCGGACGGGAACCACGCGTAGGACAGGATCCGCTCCAGCAGCTCACGCGGCACGCCGTCAATCGTTTGGTTGGTCATGGCTTGGTCCTCAGCGCAGCCAGCAAAACCTCAATTACGGCGTCACCCACATCGGTAATCTCGTAGCGGGAAAAGCCTGTCGGGCGGATCAGGCCCAGGCGCGCCAGTGACTTCATGCGATCTTTGGGCACGTCGTAACCCTGGTCGTCTTCGCACGTATCACGAAAGCGCAGAATGTCGCGCTCTTGCTGTGCAGTGATTGTCACCGGCACTGCAATAACTCGTTCAACACTCATAAATCACCTCAAATCAGTTGTGCCAGTGCCAGCAGGCACCAGCAGTAGGCGGGGAGTTGGGCTTTCATGGCTTGATCGAAGCGGGTCTTTTACCCCTTCTCGGTGCGTCCGGCATCCCGAGCGCATCCTCTATCCTTTTTCTTGTTGCCAGATATCCGCAATGCTTGAGGGTCTGACGTAGAAGGTCCTCCAGCACATCCACCCGCTCATCCGCTGCGCCGGCGCTGATGTGCAGGGAGCGCTTGCCGGTTACCGGGTCGCGGGTGATGCCGATGACGAATCCGCCGCCGTAGGCCTGACCGATGACAGGGGTGGCTACTGCTGGTGCTGCTTTCTCAACTACGGACATGGTGATTCCTCTTTTCGAAGGCAACAAAAAAGGCGCTGTGCGCCCTGGTATGCCGGATCAAGAACTAATGGTTAAAGGATCAAATAAAGAATCTGCGGACGGGGCGGATACGGAGCTCGTTGCTCTTGTCGTAGTAGTTCTGAGTGCCATCAACGAAGATCATGGTGAATGCGACGTAGGCTGAGCGCTGCGAACTCGACCAGTAGTAGCAGTCTTGGGCGAATACCTCTGGGCAGTTCAGCCACCCCTGATACAGTTCGGCAGCGGCTGGCAGGTAGAAGTCATGGTGACCATCAGCCTTGTACTCGGCGCAGGCATCGGCAGCCGGATACTTCCGTTCGTCATCGTTGCCGATCAACACCTGGGTATTGGTGTAGCCGTCAGTCTTGCTCAGGCCTTTCACCTCAACTCCACGGCCGCCCCACTCATGGTCGCCAACGTCATTAGCGGCGATGATCAGGTAATGCGCTGGCACGTCGCCGCGGGCTTGAACGTACCCGCCGTTGAGACCGCCCTGGCCCGGCCATGGCTGGCCGATTTTCGGGGTGTCGGAGTGTGCAACCGGCTGAACGTTCGCCGCCGGCGGCAGCACTTGGGCGAACACGCTGGCCATGGCCAGTTTTGCCAGGGAAGAGGCGGGCATCTTGATAGACGCGTCACCGTGCTTCAGTGTGATCATTTCGGTTTTCATGCGGTTACCTCAGGTAGGCGCCGCCCTCCGGTTACCGGATGCAGCGAGTAGGGTTGGTTATGCGGGTTCGATGATCTCGTCGCCCGGGTCTTTCTGGATGGCGAGCAGGCTTTTATTGCGGAATTCCCGCGCCACGTTTTCGGATATCTGGAATTCGTGGCGCGGCGGATTAAGCAGGAATGTGGCTTTCGATCCCAGCGCATGCAGGTGATGAATCATCAGCGTCATCGCCTCGCCCTGCTCAGTAATGCCTGACCACTCCATCAGTTCGGCCAGCGCCTGGCGGGTGCCGGGGCGAACCCTGAGCCTCAATTCCTCTTCGGCATTCGCCACGCGCTTCCTGGCAGTTTTGGCCGATCGTTCCTGCACAGTCTTGGCCATGGCCTACCTCTTCTATTCCGCTGGCCGGCAGTGCGAGCCAGGTTTGACGTTTGCGTTGCTGGGTGCGGGCTATGCGGCGCATCGTTGGCCGCCTGCACGAGACTTCGGATAGTCGATAGAGTACTTTTCAAGGATTCGCGTCAGCGTGGTGCCGGTGATGTGCAGCTTAACGCACAGACGGCGACGGCTGATCCCAAGCTCTTTGAATGCATTGATCCGCTCAGCCAAGGATGCTTCGCGCTCGGCGGCAGCCTTGATAAATTCGGGGCTGTTGTGCCCACCGTGTGAGGACCGCTTGAACTTGAAATCGAACTCTTTCGACATGCTGAGCAGGGTTCGCCTGCCGATTCCAGTGATGTCGATCACTTCGCTCTGGGTGTGGTCGGGGGCAAGCTCCATTACCCACTCAACGCGTTTTCGGCGCCGCTCTTGCTGAATCTCAAGCGGGGTAGGGGGCGGCGGCACGGCCGGTTCAGTCCGGCGCCGAACGAATGGCTTCGGCGCCGGAGGTTCCTGAGGGACGTACACGACAGGCTTCGGTGGTGGCGGAGGCTCGACGACCTCGATCTTTCCGCCGGCCGCCACAAACTCGGCGATCTGGGCGGACAGTTCGTCCGATGCTGGCCGAAGAGCCTCGACCATGCCTAAGTGGTTGCTGATCATGCTGCCGCCTTGGCCAGTGTCACCCCGGCCATGCTGAATGTTGATCCCTGCGCTACGACCATCGCGTCGAGCGCTTCCCAGTTGACCAGAAGCAGCATGATAGGCGCCTGACCAGATGCCACGGCTTTGACCAGTGCCTCGAAGTCCGTCACGTTGGCCTGCAGCGCTACCTGCTCGACGGCATGGCTCGTCACTGGCTTTGCAGTCTGGGTGACTGGTGAAGCCGCTTGGACCGGCTCGGTGCGGATAGGCTCTTGTGCCGCCACTTTCTCCACGACCGGCTCTGGTTTGATAGCCGCCAGGCGCTGGGCTTCCTGCTCTTCGGCGATGCGCTTCGCATCGGCCTTTTCCCGCTCAGCCTTCTGGTGTTCGGAGATTCGGAATTTGATCAGCGTTACCAGGTCGTCATTGGCCTTGGTCACCAGTTGCTGCACATCGCTGAACAGGAAGGCGTGATCAACAGCGAGCTCGGCAAGGCTGTTCAGATTCAAGCGAATGCTGTCAGCTACCTGACTGGCATCGATCTTCGCCCGGGCCAGCTCGGTATCAACTGCGTCCTGGAGACTGGCGATGGTGCGCTTGTTCTTCATGGCGCCGGCGAAGTCGACGTGCACATTAGGCAGCGCCACCTGTCCCAAGGTCCTGTTGATCCCGGCAATATGCTCCGCCAGGGCGAGCTCGGCCTTTTGCTTGATGGAGGTCTTCACCAGCAGCTCTTGAGCCTTCACCAGCTTATCGACCTTCAGACGTGTCTCGCGGGCATGGGCGCTGATGCGATCCAGCGACGAGAACAGCTCATCGATGCTTTGGGTCTGAGACAGGGCCTGCTTCTTTGCGACAGCGACAGCTTCCTCGACTTCACCACACCACTTGACCGCCTTCTTGGCGTCAGCGAAGTCCTGGTCGGTGGAGAGCGTAGTTTTCACCGAGTCGATGACAGCCAGCGCGGAATCTTCAAACACCTTCAGATTGCTGGCGGTGACCATGCCGGTCAGTTCGATGCGTAGCGCTGGTAGCTCGTCCGGGGCTTTGCCGACGACGATTGAAGGGGCGTCGGCCATCTCGAAGTTGGCCAGATCTGCCTCGAACTGTTTCCAGCCCTCAATCAACTGGGCCGCGCGCCCGGCGACCGGCCGGTACTCCATGTGCACGAAGTTCTCGGCGGTGCCGTCCGAGCAAACAAAGATCACTCGCTCGGCGCCACTGACCAGCAGTTGCTGCTCAAGCTGCCAGTAGTAGTGCGGATCCAGCTCACCAGCCTTCACCTGGGCTACGACCGACTCATTCCACAGCTTGTGCTCGAATAGGGTCTCGCAGAGCATCGTCGCGCCATCCATGGAGGCAAGCAGGTTGCCTTTAGTGCCAACGATCGGATACAGCTCTTCGCCGATCAAAACCTCAGTCATAGGGCGGGCCAGAGCCTCAGTGGCGTGGCCCTTGTCGAAGATAAACTGCTGAGAAGGCGTGACTTCCGGCGTGATGCCGGTCTTTTTGGCTGCCAGAAGATCGGTCCGGGTTTGGTACTTCGAGGCGCCCATCATCGCTGGGGCTTCGGAGGCAGTGAAGTGCTGGGCGCGGAGTGCAAGCCACTCGGCGGAGCCTTGAGCTACGTTGTGAATTTTCATGCTGCGTCTCCATCGAGGGCTTTGAGGTTGGTGATTTTTTCAATCTGCGCCGGGCTCAGCGTGTACTTGCTGCTGATGGTCGCAATAAGGTGTTCTGGGCTGGTGCGGTTCGAGTCGATCAGTGGCTGCCACTTCGCGATGTTCTCGGTCAGCAGGTCGTCGGAGTAGGCGGGCGGCGCTTCCTGCTCAGGCTGGGCGTGCTGCCGAGGGGTGACGTCGCGCGCCGGCTCCTCGAATGCCTTGCCTTCCATCTCATCAGCGGTTGGCGCTGATCCAACCTCAGGGAATGCTTTGCGCAGGGCCTGCGCCTCGGCGCACTTGGCAAGCTGAGCGAACGCTCGGCGCTTCCACATGGCGTTAGGCGCCGCGGTGTCCTTGCTCGATGTCGCGTAGTTCTCAAGCCAGCGCTCGTTGGCCGTGTATTCGGCAACCAGGCCGTTGCTCATCTGCCGCTTGACGGTCACGCGGCACCACTCGGGATACGTGACTTCTACGCCGCTCAGATTCGCCGTTACTGGAGGGCCATATTCTGGTTCACTGATCCCGGCGTATTGGCCGGTGCGCGCCGCCTGTATGCGGTACAGGCCGATGCCGGGCATCACCGTGTCCTGCATCTTCTTTGTCTTCGAGTTCCAGATCGGGACGATGTGCACCGGCTTCAACATTGGGTCAAGGTGTGCGGCCTGGCAGTAAGCCAACACCATCACGACTGAGTTCTTTTCTGCACCGGGGTAGAGGCTGCTACTCAGCACTTCGACGAGTGCGGCCTCCGACATCGCAGGCGTGTTGTCGTCCTGCTTCATTACTGCGGACATGGGGATTCCTTGCCGCGATGCTCGCAGCGATTGAAGGTGTTGGTTAAGAGGTAATTCGATCAGCGAGGGCGCCGAGCAACATCAGGAAGGTGCCTAGGGAGAGGGCAGAGAAAGATCCGCGCCAGATGAGCGTGCGCCTGGTGCGCTGGTTGGCGGTCATGCCCTGGCCCTGATGATCATCCGGCCAAGGCTAGCGATATTCGTTTTGATACGGCCCGCCTCAACTCGCAGCGCTGCCTTCTGATCCAGCAGATCGGCCAGCTCGCGCTGTTCGGAGGTGATGCAGTCTTGATCGTCGCTGTCACGAATGCCGAGCACATGCTCAATGGCATGCCTCCAGCCTCGCCAGCGGTCGCCGTCTTCCAGATATTGTTCACGAACATCATCAAGGTAGACCTGACCGCCTTCACGATCAAAGGCCGAAAACCCATGAATTTTTTTGCTGATCTCGGAGATTTTCGTCCGATTGGTGGCGTACTGGATTGCCAGGTTAGCGGCGCGTACCGCCGCAGCATCAATCATGGCCGAGCCCTCACCGCGATCCGTCCGCCCTTGATCGCAGCAGCGAGCTTGGGCGGCAGTGCCGATACAGGCAGGTCGCGCGGAAGGCCGGCGCCGAGAATGGTAAGGCTGCGTTCGATCTCGGCTATCTGCTCGTCGATCAGCGATTTCACGATTGGGGTGGTCATGCTGCCTCCTTGCGCGAGACCTTGTTGAGGCGTGCGCAGTAGTGGTCGAATTCCTTGAGGGTGATCGTTTCGTCAATCAAGAACTGGGCGATCATCCCCTGAACAATGGCTGCCTCTTCCTGCGTGCTGGCGGCATGCGTGAGGCTTTCGAGTGCTTCGTCGATGAGGATGTGCGCGCTCATAGGTCGCCATCCACGTCGTCTTCGGACGCTTCCCGCTCTGCTGCTACAGCATCGGCGGCGTATGGCCGGAGCAGGTCCGTGGCGATCCGTTCAGCGGCTTCGATGGGGTGTTGCTGGCCGATCAAGTCGGCAGCGTGGCCGCGTGAATCTGACTGGCTGCCAAGGATTGACGACAAGAACAGCCGGGCAAGAGAGTCTCGCTCGTCCAGGCCGTCGATCTGGCGCTGATTTAGGATGCCTTGCAGGTAGGTGCAGTACCGGTCGAATGTGACAACCTGTGGCCGGCCGTGGCGCCGCTTCCAGGTGATGTCTACACCGCATACCAACTGTTCAGCCGAATGCTCCAGCCACTCCTGTTCCGGGTCCGCCTCGCTGATCTCTGGAGGCAACTGAGCGTCGAAACGCTCTTGGCATAATTTCAATACTGCGCTCATGGTCGCCTCCAGGTAGCGGGCAATTAATATTCGTAGTCGGCGTAATCAGCCAAGTCCGGGTGGTTGTGGTTTTCTTCTCCGCACACCCGGCATTCCAGATAGCTGCAATCGAAAGTCCCGTTGATCACCTGGGGATCGCCGGCCCAGTCGCGGACGAACTTCCAGTCATGGTCGACTTCTCCGTCGACGATTTCGCATTGCTTGTCGCTCATGGCGACCTCCAGTGTTTGGGGTTAGGCGAGGTTCGTTTCGCGAATCACGAATACGGTCTCTTTGCAGCGCGGCTTATTCCACTTGGAGTGGTCATCGCCATTTAGGCCGGATTCCTCTGCAAGGTCGTAAGAGGCGACCTGAATGCGCGCCCCGTACTCCGCCACCAGCGCCGCTCGGATAACGGCCATGACATGGCTCTTACCGCTGCCTGTCGGGCCTGAAACCTCGATTTCAATCATCTTGCTCATGACTCTCTCCATTCGTTGGTTCACCCGGTTAGGCGATGGCTCAACGGCCGTGATTTGGGTGGAACCCATGGCGAAGCTCTGCCGATTTCCTTGCAGCCACTGCGTCAATTAGGGTTTTGTGATAGCCGAGGTAGATGTGCTTCCTGTCGACGACTATGTGGGCTTGGAATCTTTGGTCGCAGTGGACGAAGAAGACTCCGTGAATCCCACTGGTGTTGCGGTGCGATAGCCGCATGTTCTTGTTGTTTTCGGCAGCTGTTACGGCGCGCAGGTTGGCGGCACGGTTGTCCCGGCGATCACCATTTATGTGATCTATCTGCATGCCATCCTGGATAGGTCCGTGATGCAACTCCCAAACTAGCCGGTTGGTGCGAAACTGATCTCCGCCTACCCGTATTACTTCGTAGCCGTCTCTGTTCGACGTGCCCGCTCGCTTTCCAGCGTACTTTCTGTTCCAGAGATCAAGCAGTTCGGGGTGGTTGACTTGATGTGCCTGCCTGGGCTTCCAGTACATCGCCCCGTCGACAGGGTCGTAACGGAGCAAGCAAACAACGTATGAGCTGCTTACGTTCATCTACACCTCCTATTTGGTAGGGCGAGGCGCGTAAAAAATCCCAGTCGAAACCGGGATTTTCCCTCTTTACGTACAAGCCTGCCGGGCGCATGTGGCGTCGGGCGGCGAATATTTGTTCCTGGCAATCTACCAGCCGCGCCTCCCGTACAATTTGTGGGAGGCCCTGACCAAGACTTACGTGCGCGCTTGGTGTCTGAGGTGGTGCGGGTGTCGGCGGGATGCCAGCCCGTCGAGATATGTGGAAGCCCTCCGTTGTTCGCTCACTGGGTTGGCAGTGGCCACCGTTATCAAGGGGTGCTGCATGCAGGTGGGCGGTTATAGGCCGCGTTTTCGTCCGCATCGGGGTGTGATCTGGCCGGTGCTGGTCTCCGGCTTTCGATTGTCCTGACCTTGATCAGAGCCTGAGCCGTGATCGCCACGCTCCTGTCCGACTGAAAGCAATGTCGGTATGGGTGCCAGTCAGTTATTGCGCATCAGCCTGCGCACTCAGATCACACTCCGATGCGGTCTCACTCTATGGCCATCGCGGCTACTCAGTGAGAGGCACTCGGGCAGTTAACGACAGGCTGTCGTGGCGCTGGTTGTTCTTGCAGTCACCGCCATGGGTATCCGGGATACGGCTCGCCAGATAGCCGATGCTCAGCTTGTCCAGCCAACTTTTCCCAAAGTGCTTTGAGGCGCTTCCGTCCGGCCTTTGTTTCTTGGTCGGGGATTACCGTTTTCGCCAAAGCAAATCCGCACTCATCACTACAGCAGCTGAAGCTGTGCCCCCATGCCGAGCTACTCATGCGGGCACCACCCCATTCATCCTGAGCATCTTTGGCGCCGCAGTGCGGGCAGTCGTGTGTTAGGTAGTACTGTCTGGAGCGCATTTCACTTCCTCCGTTTGTTTTCCCAATGCCCACCTCTCTGGATGGGCATCAGTGAAAAGGTCCGTCATGCAGCAGCCTTGCAGTCAGCCGCCGTCATGCGCTGCCCATCTTCCAGTTCGACAACGCAGACGCCGTTGGTATATCCACGCTCTGCGTTGAGCCGGTTGGCCTCGTGGACGCAGGCGGCCAGGTCGTCATCGCTGAATACCTGCATCTCGCCGCGCAGGGTGATACGAAGCACCTTGTTCATCCTGTATTCCTTCCGTTCGATTTCCAATGCCGCCTCATAGAAGCGGCATCAGTAAATCTGTGGGTGTTTCATCTCCACCACGCGCATCGCCCGATTCATATCTCTGGCCAGGTCACACATTTCGTGTCCGGTGTTCTTCCTGGCTGGCTTGCGTGGTTTCGCGTACTCACATCTGGTGAGCACGGCCAGTTCCAGAGCTGGCGTGGAGATCGAATTTATTGTTCGCACTGTGCCCGTTGCCGGGGATCGATCTGCGAAGGTCTTGAGCTGTTAAAGAGCGGTCAGGCCCTGAGGCCCTGGCGAGTCCCTGTTGGGTGACTCGATGGAGTGAACATTACGCGCTGTAATAATCATCGTCAATACTCGATGTAATATATTTTTGGGGTTCCGTAATAAATTACAGCTGGCTGGCGTTCGCGCTGAATCGCAGGCACAAAAAAGCCCGCTCGGTGGCGGGCCTTAATGGGGTGGCGGGCTATTTCTTTTTCGGGGATCTGCGGACGGTTGACCACCAGAAGACACGGCCGAGCATTTTGATCTCGTCGCGGTATTGCTCAGAGGTCATGATCTCGTCGGGGAACTCGTCGGCGTTCTCGCTACGGATGCGGATAGCTCCAGCTGGCAGACGGTACAGGTACTTCACTCGCAACATGCCTCCATGGTTAAAGGCGTAAATCTCCCCATCAATTACTGAAGTGTCCGCAAGGTCGAAGCCAATTGCGGCGCCATCCAGTATGAGCTTTTCCATGCTGTTGCCGCGCACCCTGGCTACTGCAGCGTTTTCGCACTCAACCCCCGCAGCCCGTAGCGTTGCGTTGCTGAATCGCAACGTTCTATCTGCAACTTCCATGACTTCAGTCATACCGTCTCCACCGGCAAACTCGACCTCTGCATAGTAGGGGACTTCGCACTCGTCGTCCTCCACCGGATCCCCGTCACTCCAAACTGCCATGTCGCCTATTAGCTCGGCGTTGGCCTCAATGGGGCGGCTTTTCTCTGTTTCGATAAGCGGATAGGGAAACATCGGCGGCAGATCAAGATAGCCGAGTAGGGCGCTGATCTTTTCGAGCGACGGCTCGCGTCGACCGCCGAGCCAATGAGCGATTGCCCCCTGAGTGACGCCCATTTTTTCGGCGACCTGGTCCTGGGTGATATCGCGTTCCTTCATTCTGGCCTTTGCCAGTTCGTACCATTTCTTCATCTGCACATCATTACGCCCTGTATACCTGCGCGCCAGTCACAGCGCGTAATGCCGCTTGCGCAATAAAATTACAGAAAGTAATATCTGCCCAAGATTACGGAGAAACCCTATGTCCAACATGAAGACGATTCGCGAAAAGGTCGGTGTCACCCAGGCCGCACTGGCCAAAACGGTAGGCCTCACCCAAGGCGCTATCGCTCATTACGAGAACGAGCGCCGCAAGCCAGGCCTTGAAGAGTGCCGACGCATTGTAGACGCGCTCAATTCCAGCGGCGCCGCCGTGACTCTGGATGACGTTTTCCCACCTTCACCTGTTCCAGCTCTTACTGCCGCTTAAACCCATTCATCAGCCACTGGAGACAACCGATGCACTTTGACCCAAGCCACATGCACGACAAACCCACAAAAGTACGCCTCGACGAGGTGGCCGACGACCTGCTGACAGCGATGGCTCGTTTTCAGCGAACACAAAAAGCAGTGCTTGCCCGAGAAATCCTTGAGCGCGGCCTGAACCAGATGATGGAAGAGCTTACCGCGAAGACTGACGTGGCCTGAAGTGGCCCAGGAGGCCCTGTGCCTGAAAGAAACGAGCTGGAAGTCCAGCTTGACGGGAAGGGGATAGCCGATCTGGAGCTGTTGGCCAGACACCAAGGCATCTCACCCGAAGAGTTGGCAAGAAGAATCATCGACAAAGCGCTTGACCGTATGACCCGACCGCCAAAAAGCCGAAGCAACGTCGCTTCACTGGGGCGTAAGGGCTGATAAGTCCCTCAGGGACTATTGAGGTACCGATGAACGCAAGCACCAAATCACAGGCACAAAAAAGCCAGGTTCGTGGCCTGGCTTCTTGTGCAGCACTTACAACAAAGTTCTGGAGCGAATAATGCCCAATCTCAATTTCTTCGTCAACCCCCCTACATGGATGGAGGCTTTATGAGCTTCCAAGCTATGGCGTGGGCAGTTGATCAGATGCTGCCAACAAGAGAGAAGTTCGTCCTGATCATCCTGGCCAACTACGCCAGCAATGACACCTGGGACTGCTACCCAAGCTTAACCACGATCGCATCCAACACTGGCATGAGCCGTGACACCGTCATGCGAGCTATTAAGCAGCTCGAAACCATGGGGGCGGTAAGCACGATTCGTCGCACTTCAGACGGCGTAAATCTCCCGAACATTTACCGCATTCATAAGAGTGCTGATTTGCGGGGGGTAGTAGCTGTATGCGACCAGGGTAGTAGCACCGTGCGACTAGGGGTAGTAGCTGAGAGCGACTCTAACCTATCACTTGAACCTATCAATGAACCGGGTAAATGCGCTGACGCGCAAAACCCCCACCAGGTTCGTTTTGATGGAACTGATTTCCATGTCACCGAAGGCCTATTAACCAAATGGGCAAAAGCATTTCCTGAAGTGAATATTGACCTGGAAATTGAAAGGGCTTCTGTATGGGCTGCGAGCAATCCGGCGAAGAAGGAATGGCAGCGCTTCTTGTCCAACTGGCTTTCTAAGAAGTCCGGGCACTCAGTTGATGAGACCAGCGTGCCGGTCGACCAGATAATCGCCCTGTACCACAAGGTTTGCCCGAACCTTCCAGCAGTCACCGTGCCGACCGACAAGGTTCTGCGCTCGATGATTGTTGAGCGCTGGAATGAGTCCCCAGATCACCAGAGCGGCCAAAACTTCTGGCTTGGTTTTTTCCAGAAGGCGAACAACCGTAACCAAGTTTTCTTCCGCGGTCAAAACGTTGCTCCAAGGCTTGAGGCCCTGGTTAGTCGCGCAGTCTTCCGCGAAATCTCGGAGGCTGCCCAATGATGGAACTTCAAAGTCTTGAGGCCGAGCACGGCGTTATCGGCGCCATGCTGTGCCAGCCACATCTGATTGATGTGTTGAGCGATGAGCTTTCAGCCGATGCTTTCGCGTGGGAAGACAACGCAGAGCTTTATCGACTGATCCTTGAAATGCACGCCGATGGGAATCCTGTTGACGTGGTGACCCTGCATGACCGGCGCGCCGAGTTGTCGAGCGGCGTGCGGGTTATGGCCTACGCGGCACAGATTCAGATGAACACCCCAAGCGTTGCTAACGCCAAGGTCTACGCAAGGATTATTCGTGAGCGCGCTGTTTGCCGGCTCATGTCTGCCGCCGCGGCAAGGATCAATGAGGTCGCCCACGAGCAGTCCGAAGTTGAGGACAAAATCTCGCAGGCTCAGTCGATCATCCTGGGGCTTGATGCTAAGGGTAGCGACGGCGAATGCCAGATGATTGGCGACATCCTCTCTGAGCACATTGAAATCCTGCAAACCAGGCTTGACCGGTTTGAGAAGGGCATCGTCATGGATGGCCTTGGTTCTGGCCTGCCTGACCTTGACGGATACACCCAGGGCCTTAAATCCGGGCAGATGATCGTAATCGCCGGCCGCCCCGCAATGGGCAAGACCACGCTGGCAATGAACATCGCCGCAGACGTGGCTATAAACCAGCATAAGCCTGTTCTGGTGATAAGCCTGGAGATGAGCAAGACCCAGCTCATGGACCGCCTGCTCGCTTCCGTAGGTGGCATACCGTTGCCTTCGCTGAAGACGGGCGTTTGCTCTAGCGATAACTCGTCAGAGCTTGCCGCGGCAGCAATGAGGTTGCGTGATGCCCCGATCGCCGTATCGGACGTTCCGGTGATGACCATGCCGCGAATCCGCTCTATTGGTCGCCGCCAGTCGCACCGCCTCGGAAAGCTCGGCCTTGTTGTCATCGACTATCTGGGTTTGGTTGAGGGCGAAGGAAAGGGGCGCACCGAGGACGTAACAGCCATGTCCCGCCAAATCAAACTGCTGGCCCGTGAGCTGGATTGCCCGGTGATTGTGCTTTCCCAGCTCAACCGAAGCTGTGAGGCGCGCCCTGATAAGCGACCCGTGTTGAGCGATCTGCGTGAGTCGGGCGCCATCGAGCAGGACGCGGACATAGTGATGTTCGTCTATCGGGACGAGGTTTATCACCCGAACTCCATGGAAAAAGGCATTGCCGAGATCCTCATCCGGAAAAACCGCGATGGCGAGATCGGAATGGTGCCGGCCGCGTTCCAGGGCAATCGCTCGCGCTTCCTCCCATTGGCCAATCATGCGCGCGTTAGCAACGTCGTGTCGGTGAACTTCTGATGAGAGAGCGCAGAACGATTTACCACCACAACGGCTACCGCCTTCGCTCATACACGGAGCTTTTGTGGGCTCGCGTGCTTGAAGCCGCGGACATCTTCTACCTCTACGAGCCAGACCTGATTCGTGTGGATGACGGATTTTATCTGCCCGATTTCTGGCTGCCGAATGTTGGCATCTACGTTGAGGTGAAGGGCGGCTGGCCTACAGAGGAAGAGATTCAGAAGGCGGATGCGGTCATGGACCGTACAGGTCGCGAAGTGATCTTTCTTTGTGGAAAGCCTGAGGCTGACAAGGAAAGCCTCATCAACTGCGGGATGTACGCGCGTGGATCTGGCGGCTGGAACAGCAATATAGCGCCCTGCGATCTTCACCTCCTGGTGCGGGATCATGTTGGCATCCCTGCCTGGCAGCAGATCCGTGCAGCTGTTCAGCCCGACGACATGGACTGGGTCCGCCCGATCGGACACATCATCGAAGAGTTCTTTCTGAAGAGCGCTGAGCGTTCGGACATGGAAAAGGCCCTTCGCTCGACGCACGCAGAAGCCAACCAAGAGCGCTCATCCGTAGCGCGCGAAATCTCAATCTGCGAGCGAGGCCTGAAATGGTTTCTCGACCGCCAGCAGTTTAGAAAATCTCAGGGAGTAGCAGCATGAGTGACATCTGCGATGACGCCGACGTAGTAATCGAAGAGGCCCTTAATCGGTCCCTATCCCAGATCCCTCGCTACACCGGAATAAGCGCCACAGAGTGCGTGGAGTGCGGTGAGGTGATCCCGGAAGGCCGTCGTGTGGCTATTCCGGGGGTGACGCTGTGCGCTCCGTGCAAGGAGCTGGCAGACGTGCGGAAGCAGGGGGTGCGCCGTGGCTGATCTCATGCTCCGCAACGAATCCGACCGTGCGCGCCTGATCGGTTACCTGACTGCGCTCGACCTGTCCAAACCGCGCAAGCTGACCATCGTCGAGATACGCAGCAAGCGCAGTGACGCACAGAACAAGATGCTTTGGATGTGGAATGGCTTGATCCAGTCGCACCTGCGCGATTCCTTTGGTCAGCTCGCAAGCTCAGAAGAGTGGCACGAGATCTTGGTATCCAAGCTGTGGCCGGCTGAGGTGCACCCGGTTGAGTTGCCAGACGGCACCAAGTACCGCGTGGGCCGCGCCAAGACCCGCAAGTTCACCATCGCCGAGATGACCGAGTATCTGGAGCGCTTGGACGCCTATTGCGCCGAACACCTGCAGCTCTTGCTCCCGCATCCCGATGACCTGATGTACGCCATCTACGGCGAAAGGAAGGCCGCATGAGCCAGTTCAAGCCGGGTGATATGGCTCTTGTCATTTCAGGCGGGTATTTGGGTGAGACCGCAGAACTGGTGCGATTCGTAATGCCTGGCGACCTGATCGTGTCGCCCACCACGGGCAAGGTTTACCAGTTCAGGCCGGCGGCAGGGGTTGGCGGATGGCTGTGCAAATTCAGATGCATGCACGCAGTAAAGCACGAAAAGAACCTGATGCCACTGCGCGGCGATTTCGCCCCCGAGCAGCAGAAGTCGCGAGAGGTGGTCCTATGATCTGGCTTATCGCACTGATCCTCGCCCTGAGTGGCCAGCCCCTTGCCGCGGTGATCGTATGTATCGTCGCCGCAGTGTTGGAGGTATAGCCATGAGCCTCCAATCGAAGAAACCCAAGCCCAAGACCTGCCTTAACCCAGATTGCAGGTCCTCATTCGTACCTAATCGGCTCGGCCAGAAGGTATGCAACCTCAACTGTGCTCTCGTCCTTGTAGCCATTAAAAATGCAAAGTCCCGCGCACAGATTGAGCGACGCGAGATCAAGGTTCGCAAGGAGAAGTTGAAGAGCAGGGCTGACCACGCCCGTGACTCACAGCAAGCATTCAACGAGTGGGTTCGTCTTCGGGACGCATCCCTGCCTTGCGTGAGTTGCGGCCGTCACCACGGCGGCCAATATCACGCCGGGCATTACAGGACAGTTGCTGCCAACCCAGAGATCCGGTTCGAGCCACTCAATGTCCACAAGCAATGTGCGCCCTGCAACAACCACAAGTCCGGGAACATCGTGAATTACCGGATTGAGCTGGTTAAGCGGATCGGTGCCGAGGCTGTTGAATGGCTCGAAGGCCCTCATGAGTCAAAGCGCTACACCATCGAAGATCTGAAAGCCATAACCGCCGAATGCCGGGCAAAGACCAGAGAACTCAAGAGGGTTTCGGCATGAATAAGTCATCGGATATGTACAGGCAGATCCGCAAGGCCCAGAAGGCTATGGCGAAATGGCCCAAGGAATGGCTTGAGGGGATTGTGATCACGCCGATCAAAAAGGTGAAGTCATGAACTGGAAAGCCATCAGCAAGAACTGCATGTCCTCGGGCGAGGGTTATCTGCTCAGCCGGTACGCGCTGGAGCATGGATTCGCCTACGTCTGTCGCTGCCCGAAGGGAAAGATCATCCATTCAGGCAAGGATCAGGATAAGGCCAAGGCGGCTTGCGTTGAACATCTGAACAACCAGATGGTGGGGAAGGCGGCATGAGCGAAGTTAAAGCAGGCGTAACGCTGCGCAGCGAGCGCGCAAACCGCATCTACGTTGCCGGCCCCATGACTGGCATCGAGGACTTCAACTTTCCGGCGTTCAATGCTGCTGCTGACCGCCTTCGCTGGGCAGGCTGGATCGTTGAGAACCCAGCCGATCACGGAATCATTGAGGGAGCTGAATGGGCCGATTACCTGGCATACGACCTGACAAAGATCGGTACATGCGGGGCCATCTACCTCCTGCCGGGATGGGAAAACTCGAAGGGTGCACAGCTGGAAGTGCTCGTCGCCGAGCGCCTTGGTATGCAGATCATCCATGCATCGGAGTTGGAAGAATTCTTTGGACAGGAGTCTTGAGATGGATTACCGAGCGCATTACGACAGGCTTATTTCAAGGGCAATTGGCAGGGACCAAAAAGGCTACGTGGAGATCCACCACGTGCTGCCAAGATGCATGGGTGGAAGCGATGAAGCCTCAAACCTGGTTAGCCTTACAGCCGAAGAACATTACGTAGCACATCAATTGCTGGTGAAGATCCATCCACAGGTTAGATCGCTCTCTTATGCGGCTTCAATGATGGCAAAAAGGTGTGGCGGGAATAAAGCCTATGGATGGCTGCGTCGTCGGGTATCCCTAGCAATGATTGGGAACCAGCGCAACGTAGGACGAAAACTCTCTGAAGATTCCCGAGCAAAAATTAGCAAAGCCCATATGGGTAACAAGCACAACCTCGGGAAAAGTCTTTCTTCTGAAACCAGAGCCAAGATCTCTGCGGCTCATCTCGGCAGGGAAAAATCCCCTTCTCATCGAGCAGCTATTGCCGCGTCAAGGCTTGGCGTTCCTCATGCAAATGCAGGTCGCCAGCTATCAGATGAAACCAAGCAAAAACTTCGAACTGCAAATCTTGGAAAGGTAATGCCTGACGAGGTAAGGCAGAAAATATCAGCGTCGAATAAGGGTAAGCATCGAAAAGGAAAACCTCATACGCCCGAGGCTAAAGCAAAGATATCGGCAGCGATGAAGGGAATACCTAAATCACAAGAAACGAAAATGAACATGGCAGCCGCACAGAAGAAGCGCAACCAGAAGGAAGAGACCAGTGACCAATAAAATTTCTGAAAAAGAATCAAATCCCAAAGATGTCATTGGTGGCTCGAAAATTCCTTTGCACCTCTGGCCTGTTACTGCCACGGCGCTTGGCAGCCTGGGCTTACTCGACGGGATGCTGAAATACGGCCGCTCTAACTTCCGCGCTGTCGGTATCCGCGCCTCGATTTACTACGACGCCGCCAGCCGCCATCTGAACGCATGGTTCGAAGGGGAGGCCGTCGATCCGGACAGCGGACTGCCGCATTTGGCCCACGCGCTCGCCTGCCTAGCCATCATTGTCGACGCAGAGGCAGCCGGCAAGCTCAACGACGACCGCATGCATCCTGGCGGCTACCGTGAGCTGATCAATTCGCTTACGCCTCATGTGGCTCGCCTCAAGGCCATACACGAAGACAAGACCCCAGTGCACTACACCATCGCCGGAGACGCCCAATGAGCGAACGTAAAGTAACCGACGAGCAGGTGATTGAAGCGCTCAGCAATCGCACCATGCCAGAAGCAGCCAAGTTCCTCGGCCTTCACCTGCGTAGCCTGCAAAAGCGCAAGGCCAGGATGGCTCGCAAAGGCTGGAGCCCTGAGCACGACATGACCCACATTGCGCCGGATGGGTTTCATCTCAAAGGCACCTCAAGCCTCTACAAAGAAGGGGTAAAAGCCCCAGTCTTACAGTGGGTCAAGACCTCTATTGATCATGAGCGCCAGCGCCAGCTTAACGAGGCTTTCGCCAATGCCTTCATGGAGGATGTAAACCCGCTGCCGGAAATTACAGGGCCTATTGAGGTGCTGGATACCGACATCATTCCATGGTTCCAAATTGGTGACGCGCATGTCGGTATGCTGGCACATAGCCATGAGGTAGGCCATAACTTCGACCTGAAGATTGCCGAGCGAGAACTGATCGTCGCCATGCACAAGCTGATCGACCGGGCGCCGAGCTGCGAGCGCTGCGTGATTCAGGACCTTGGAGATATGTCGCACTACCAGGACTTCACCGCTAAAAGTGAATCCGGCCACGACTTCGACTTCGACAGCCGCTACCCGAAGATGATCGAGGTTTGTGCGCGCATCATGCGCTCAATCGTCGATAAGGCTCTGGCCAAATACAAGTTCGTAGACGTTATCGTCAACCAGGGCAACCACTCACGCTCTAATGACGTGTGGATGCGAATATTCCTCAACCACGTCTATCAGGACAACCCACGGCTTCACGTCCTCGACAACTCAAGCGTGTTCATCCCGTACCGCATGGGCAACACCTTTGTCATGTGCCACCACAGCGACAAGTGCAAGCCTGATCGCCTGATTGACGTAATGGCAACCGACTTCTCTGTTGATTGGGGCGAGTCGACCTACCGCTACATCGACATTGGCCACATCCACCACCGCATGCAGTCGAAGGAATCCGCAGGCGTGACGGTCGAGTCGTGGAACCAGCTCGCACCTGGCGACAAGTACGCGCACGACGGCGGATGGCGGTCCCGTGCATGCCTGAGTGCCGTCCTGCGCTCCAAGACCTACGGCGAGAAGGGACGAATCACCATCAGCGCCGAAGAGGTCAAGGACATCATTGCCAGCGCTGTGCCTGGCGCTGAAGCTTCGAAACGTCGCGCTGTTTACTCGGTGTGAGGCCTGACATGGACATCATCAGCCGCGAAACAGCGAAAGGTCAGGGGCTAACTAGGTACTTCAGTGGAGAACCGTGCAAGTTCGGTCACATCGCGCCAAGGACTATTCGAGATACAAAGTGCGTCACATGCACATTGAATCGCCAAAATGAAAAGCGCGCTCAGGCAAGGGCAGAGGCATTCCCTGACGGTCGCGATCCGTGGAAGAAGTGCGAGCCAGGGCACAAAGTTTGCCGTAAATGCCGCGAAACTAAGCCAGAGTCAGGTTTCTCGCGGGACAGACGAGCTTCTGATGGCCTCCAGACGCAATGCCTTGAGTGCCAGGCCGAGGCAAATAGCCGGCGCTACAACAGAGATCTTGAAAAAAGCAGAGCGCGGAATAGGGAGTATTACGCGAAGAATTCCCAAGCATTTTCTGCATGGGCGAAGGGGTTTAGAGAGCGCCATCGTGAATCGATAGCTGTTTCCAAAAAAGCCTATTACGACCGAATCAAGTTAGACCCGGAATGGCAAAAGCGCGAGCTTGCTGCGCGAATGGCGAAGAAGGCTATAAAGAGCGCATACGACCGAGGCTATCGCGCCAGGAACCCAGACATTGTCAGGCAGCGTGCCAATGCATGGCGGCAAAGGAATCCAGAAAAGCGCGCATCAATCATGAAGGCATACAGCGCTCGTCGCAGGAGCCAGGAGGCTGGCGGCGATTCTACAGCTGCTATCCATGCCTGGGAGATGGCGGCCAAGAAGGTCTGCTACTGGTGCCATAAGCCTTGTGCCGACAAGTACCACCTCGACCATTACGAGCCGCTTGCTCGAGGAGGGAAGCATGTCATCGCCAATCTGGTGATTTCCTGCCCCACCTGCAACCTGAAAAAGAACGCGAAAGACCCGTACGCCTTTGCCGCATCCCTGGGGAGATTATTCTGATGACTTATCGCAACGTGGTATCCGCTGTTGTCCGCGCCCTGGCTGCCGAGACCATCAACTCGGCCGGCGGGTGTGATTTTGATCCGAAGGTTCAGTGCGCCAAGCAGAAAGGGGAGATCAGCGGTAAGGAATGGGCGCTACTTCAGGACTGCATCGTGCACAAGCTGCTCCACAAGGTGCTGAGCCAACGCCACTGGTTCGCCCTGACGGCCAAGTTCAGTACGCACAACGGGCGAAAGATTGAGGCGACTGGCCGACTGGTGGCTATCGTGACCAGCCCGGCGCCGCAACTGTTCACCCAGAAGGCCGTGACTGCCTGGGCAATCCCTCAGATTAAGGGTGCGCGTAAGGAGCCTGTGAAGGCTGTGGCGGTCGAACTCGACAAAGACACACCAGCGTGGCGGGTAGAGGCAGCAAAGGCCGCAATCGAGCGCGCAAACGCATCAGCGGCCAAGCGCCGGACCTCGCAACAGGACGGGGCGATAATTCTTGCTGATTCCAACTACGACATGAATACTTGGGACGCTCAAGGCCTCGACGACCGCACCTACCGCCGCTGGAGGCAGTCCATCCATCAAGCCCTCGAAAGCCTTGTGGATACCGCTCTGGTGGAAGCACAATTGATTCTTGAGGAAGCTGGCGTACTTGGGGAGCAGGCGGCATGAGCAAACACACACCAACACCATGGACCTGTTCAAATGAAGGCTGGGGTGACGGTATGGCCGACGTGCGCGGGCCAGACCATCAACTGGTATGCCGTATTCCTATTTTACTCGACTGCCCGTCTGGCGATGGAGAGCAAGACGACAATGCTGAATACGAGAAGAATCGAGCCGTAATTCTCGCCGCGCCTGATCTTTTTGAGGCGTGTTCAGCTCACCTTGCCGCCCTCGCATCCCGTCGCAGGGACGGCAAGGAGGATCTAGTGCAAGAAGAGGCTATGTATCAAGCCTGGAAGGCCATGATGAGTGCGGTGGCCAAGGCCAGAGGTGCGGCATGAACAATAATTTCAATCCAAATGGCCCGACGACTTACGCAGGCCTCAGAAAGATCAAGCATTCTCCTGCGCCGTGGACGATCAACCATGGCGCATGGGAAATAACAGTTACCTGCGAAGATGGCGATCTCTCAGAGCAGCACTTTCCAGAATGGGAAGATAACGACGAGACGAAAGAGGAGTTTGCGCGGATTATTTCGAACGCCCTCCTGATCGCCGCCGCCCCCGATTTGCTTGAGGCGCTGGAAGACATGATTAACGCCATTGAATGCGATGATCTGGTCGCTCGCGATGAGTCAATCGGTAGCGACGGCGGCGATCATGTTTATCACGTTCGTAGAAGAGCGGAGGCCGCCATCGCCAAGGCCCGAGGTGAATCATGAGCGACGTTATGCGCGCAGAATTTGAAAAGGCCTACACCGAGTTGCAGTTAAGCATTGGACTGGCATCGACGGTTGAGCGCTTGTTTGTGTGCGAAGGAGGTGGAGAATATACCAGCAGTCATACATCCATCGCATGGTGGGCCTGGCGGGCATCACGTGCCGCTATTGAGGTGAATCTTCCAGATCTAATGACTTCCGCCGGCCAGGCATGGTGCGTTGACGCACAGCGGGTAGCAGATGCAAGGGTTTCGGGATTCAACGATGCGCTCAGAAAGTCTAATCGCGCGATAAAAGACGCTGGCATCAAGGTGAAGCCATGAAAGTTAAAGTCAGCGAGTTGAGTGAAATCCCGCCAAGCATCATCACAACACTTGTAGGCGGCCCATGTAATGGGCAAAGGGTTGGGCTGCATCTGTTTGACGGCCGAACCGAGATAAATGCGTTTAAGCAGGTTCCAGCTCACTGCGTTCCATACGATGAAGGTCCGCTCGCAGAAAAAGAGGAAATCTTTCACCGCTATGCATTGCGCGTGGCTCGCCATACAAATGGAGCGTCATTCGCAGCGTTTTCCGACCCTGGCATGCCTGATGCCGAGTTTTTCGCCGCATGTGACAGCCTTAGAAAACAGACGCACCCAGATTTCTTTGCAGAATAAGCGCAGAAACCGCTTGCATTAAATGTCCGCGTGTCCGAATATTACGTCATCTTGGGTTATGTACGTTTGTATGTAGCGCAGGAAGAAAGCCCGGCCACTGTGTCGGGCTTTTTATTTCGCACAAAATGCCGTGGGGCCGAAGGCTAATCCTACCCGGCGGGAATCGAAAGAGCGCCTTTGCCCGCAGATGCGGCCACATTCCAAAGCCCAGCCATCGCGCTGGGCTTTTTCGTTCTCAGCTCTACCACACCTGTTGCCCTGAGCCGGGAGTGCTGCTTGGGGCTGACCTACTCCGCTGTTCCCCAGCGTTTGGGCGCTCACACCGTCCTTTTTTATTCCCACAACATGCAACTGAGAGGTCGAGCGCATGGAATTCCTTCATCGCCTGCTCGACAAAGCTGACTTGATCCTGGCTGGTGTCGTTGGCGCCATCATCGCAAGCTGGTGGAGCAAGGACGACCTTAAGGATCTTTGGTCCTGGGTCATCTTTCTACTCACTGGTATTGCCTGCGCCCTGTACTTGACCGGCATTGTTTGCGACCGCCTGGGGGTGACTGATCCCAGCAATGTGGCCGGTGTTGGGTTCCTTCTTGGGGCTTTCGGTGGGTCACTCTTGACTGCCATCAACCGCGCCATCAAAGCCGCTGACCTCTGGGCGCTTATCCGCTCGAAGTTCGGGGGGGGTTAATCCATGAGCCTTCAAACGCTTAGCACACTGTTCATCTCCATCATTGCCATCTGGGCGATGTGGTGCGTACTGAGCCACAAGGTGAGAGACGGCATTGTCGGAAAGATCATTTACGCAGCGATTGCCGTGTCCGGCTTTGCGATTGCTACCCGGGGCGAAACAGTATTCCTCAGTCCAAGCGCTGCCGGCGTCACATTCCACGGAGCGCTCGCATTGGCTGGCCTAAGACACTGGTTCGTCGCCAACCACTGGCCACGCGTCAAAGGCTGGCTATGCCGCTACCTACACTGTGAGCAATGCCTGAACAGCAGTGAGACGCCACAGCGTCGGGCTGGTGAGCAGTGAAAGCCTTCTTTGCCCGCATCTTCCCTGCATGGATTGCGAAGTTCTTTATCGAGGCTCCAGCCATGTCCGAATTGCCAGTAGAAGTGCAGAACGCCATTGCGTCTTCGGCGCCAGTTGTGGTCACCACTCCGCTTGACCCGGCCCAGGCCATAGCGGTTGTTGTGGCGCCATCCGATGCCGATGCGGCTGACCCAGCACCCGACCTGATCGCAAAGCTCGAAACCATCCTTTCCGCCCTCGGCCATGAGTTCCCTGTGTTCTGGGATGAGGCTGTAGCACTGGCGAAGAAGGCTCTGTAACTCAATCCAAGGGTGACTCCCGATGAAGCTGATCCTGAAGCGAGTTCCGCACGAAATTAAAGCCATCAATATTGGCTCCAAGGACCATTTGACGCGCCGGTCAAGTAAAAGCAAGGACTGCCCATTCGCCCTGTTTACCGAGGACGGCGTCATGTTGCCCTTGCAACAGAGTGTGGTCACGGAAAGCGTTGCCGGTAAATGTCCAACAGTGACCGTTACGTTCTGCCTCGATGGGGAAGACGTGAAAGTGGTTGGAGACGAATAGCTATGAATAGCGCTGAAGTCCATTGCTATCGAGTGTCCGTAAAGGTTGATTACAGCCACATCGACATTGAGCAGGTCATCAAAGATGAGCTAGCCCTGCACATCGGCAAGCGGAACACCGATGAGCTGCGCGATGAGATCATTGATAGCCTGGCCTCCAAGTTGGTGCCGAATATCAGTATCGGCCCAGTCAGTTAAACCAAAGGGCGCCAGGCTCAGTGCCGGCGCCACTCTATTCCTGCACCTAGGGTGACTGATATGGCCAAGCTCACACTGAAGGCCTATTACCCGTGGTGGTTCAGGTTCTACGTTGTTGCGGTGCATACCTTTGCCTTCCTCGTCGGTCTCGAAGCTGATGAGGACAAGCTCCAGGCTCAGGCGCGCATCGCCAAGCGTTACCGTGAAGTGATTCCTACTGACGAGGCGACACTATGACCAACGTATCCCGAATCCGTCATGAACTTCCGGTGAGCATGGACATTATTGATGCCGTGGCCGAGTTCGATGTCGCGCTGCGCAAGGCTATCGACGCCGCCAAGGATGCAGGATTGCCTCAAGGTCTTCTGGTAGCCCTTCTACATGGCCAGGCCCACAGCGAAACAGCCCGGATGGCGAGCAGATGACGACGATTGCCTACAAGGACGGTGTCATCGCCTATGACGGGCGGGTAACTGCAGGCCGCACGATTGTCTATGACGACTTCGACAAGCTGAGAGAGCGTGATGGTGCATTCTTCCTGGGCACTGGCGCGACGAGTGAGATCAACGAGCTGATAGGCCTCTTCTTTGGTGAAGAGATCGTCGGTGAGTGTGGCGCTGAGGCGATTGTCGCCCAGGATGGCGTGCTTACCCTGATTGGCTACTACGAGGGCAAGCTCTCTAAAACTCCGATGCTGCTCGACAGACCCTACGCTATCGGCAGCGGCATGGACCACGCACTGACCGCATTCGACATGGGCGCGTCTGCTTACCAGGCAATCGAGATGGCCATGAAGCGTGACAGCTGCACTGGCGGGAAGATCAGAACGCTCACCGTAAAGGTTGAGCAGCAATAAGGAATTCAACATGGCAGCAAAGCAACCCGACTGGGAGGCCATCGAACGAGCCTACCGGGCTGGTGCGCTGTCCTTGCGTGGTATCGCTGACAAGTACAGCACCAATGAAGGCACGATCCGCAGCAGGGCCAAGAAGAACGGCTGGCAGCGCGACCTCACAGCCCAGGTGCGTACGGCGACCAAGGAAAAGCTTTCACGCAATACTTCACGCACTGGCGATGCGCAGCGTGAAGCGCGTGAAGAAGCACAGATCGTTGATGAGGCCTCTGATGAGGCGGCATCGATTGTACTTGCCCACCGAGCAGACCTCGGGCAGTGGCGAGACATCTCCAACAAGCTGCGCTTGGCGTTGAGCGACATGGAAGTGACTGAGGATAACCTCGGCGACTTCTCCCGCGCACTGAATGCCGGCGTTGATGCTCAACTCAAGGTCATCAAGGGTGAGCGTCAGGCCTACAATATGGACGCTGACCTTGGCGGCAGTGACTCAGAAGACCTATCCAAACTGATGGACGAGCTATCGAAGGAAGCCTGACATGAAGCCCGAGCACTTGAAGCTGCTCCGGGATAAGCGTTGGAGGCTTAATAATCTCTACTTCATCACGGACAAGAACGGTAAGCGCATTCGCTTTCGTATGACCGACGAGCAAGTGGAGTACTTCGATGGCATGCACACCCGCAATATCATCCTGAAGGCTCGGCAGCTCGGCTTTACCACTGAGTGCTGCATCATCCAGTTGGACGCCGCTCTGTTTGAGTCGGCCAAATGCGCGTTGATCGCTCACACGCTGCCTGATGCCCATCGACTCTTCCGGGAGAAGGTGAAGTATGCCTACGACAACCTGCCCCTCGACATCCGCAAGGCCAACCCCGCGCGCAATGACGCGTCAGGTGAGCTGGTGTTCAACAAAGGCGGCTCGATTTACGTTTCTACGTCTTTCCGGGGCGGCACGCTGCGTTACTTGCACGTGTCTGAGTTCGGGAAGATCTGCGCCAAGTTTCCTTATAAGGCCCGTGAGATTGTTACCGGGGCCTTTGAGGCTGTAGCTGCTGACTGTTTCGTCACGATTGAGTCGACTGCTGAAGGTCGCGCCGGCTACTTCTTCGACTACTCCCAGAGCGCCGAGAAGCAGCAGGTCACCGGAACCCCGCTTGGGTTGCTGGACTGGAAGTTCTTCTTCTTCAGCTGGTGGAAGAACAAAGACTACCGCCTCAATCCTGAAGGCGTGGTCATCCCGCAGCGCCTGACCGACTACTTCAACGAACTGCAAGCCAAGCACTCGATCGTCACCAATGACGGCCAGCGCGCCTGGTACGCAGCCAAGGAGAAGACGCTCGGCGACGACATGAAGCGGGAATATCCGTCGATCCCTGTAGAAGCGTTCCAGCAGTCGGTCGAAGGCGCCTATTACGCCAAGCAATTCGCCAAGCTCTATGCCAACAAGCGCATTGGGGTTTTGCCGGACAACAGCCACCTACCCGTAATGACCTTCTGGGACATCGGCGTCGGCGACTCAACGGCTATCTGGTTCGTGCGCCAAGTCGGCACCGAATATCACGTCATCGACTATTACGAGAACTCCGGCGAAGGACTGCGGCATTACATGAAGGTGCTCAAGGACAAGGGTTACACCTACTCGGAGCACTGGGGGCCGCACGACATCGAAAACCGCGAGTTCGGCAGTGACGCCAAGAGTCGCAAGGACATCGCCGCAGAAGGCTATGAGATCGACGGTCAGCGCTATTCCATTCGATTCCAGGTCGTCCCAAGGACCGGGATTGATGACGGCATTGAGTCTGCGCGCGAGATCCTACCGCTCTGCGTGTTCGATGAGTCCAGGTGCGAGCAAGGCATCGGCCATCTCGAAAACTACCGGAAGGAGTGGGACGAGAATCGCGGCTGCTGGAAAGACAAGCCTTTGCACGACAGCACATCACACGGCTCTGACGCATTCCGATATTTCGCGGTGGCCAAGACCAGGCGCGTTCGCAAAACCACAATCCGCCCATTTTCCGCATAACTGGACTACGCCATGAGCAATAGCGTTCGCAAGCGCTCCGCCAAAATCGAAGCGATGGCGGAATGCTGGCCCATGATCAAGGCCCTGCTTGGCGGGACTGGAAAGATGAGGGAGGCAGGCACGACCTACCTCCCTCAGTGGCCGAATGAAGATCAAGGCTTCTACAACGCGCGCCTGGGCACAGCGACTCTCTTCCCGGCCTTTGCCCGCACCATTGATGTTCTGTGCGGCAAGCCATTCTCCAGGCCGCTTACCTACGGCGATGACACCCCGAAGACAATCCTCGAGTACTGCGAGGATATCGACTTGCAAGGCCGCAACATGCATTCCTTTGCCGCCAGCATTACGGAAGAGGCGATGGCATATGGCATCTGCGGGATTCTAGTGGACTATCCGCAGGCAGCGGGCATCCGGAGCAAGGCCGAAGAGGTCGCTGCAGGTGTCCGGCCGTACTTTGTGCAGATCTGCGCAGACAGCCTCCTTGACTACGCATCGGAACGCGTCAAGGGGGTTGAAACCTTCACGATGCTGCGCTTCCTTGAGGCCGTGACCGAAAAAGTCGACGAATTCAGCGAGAAGCAAATCGACCAGGTCCGTGTACTTTTCCAGGGCCGCTGGGAGACATACCGCGAGAAGCAGAACGCTCAGGGTGACTTGGAGTGGCTGCTTCACGATCAAGGCACATCAACCCTAACCAAGATTCCATTCGTTCCCGTTTACGGTAAGCGACTTGGCTTCATGCAGGCCATGCCGCCTATGCGCGAGCTTGCCTTTATGAACATAGAGCACTGGCAGTCGAAGTCGGATCAGCAGACAATTTTGCACGTTGCTCGAGTACCTATCCTGTTCGGGGTTGGGTTCAGCGACGATGAGAACATCACAGTCGGCGCCGCTACTGCTGTCACCTCGGACAAGATTGGCGCCACGCTTACCTACGTTGAGCACACCGGCAAAGCGATTGAGTCTGGACGCGTTTCAATCCTCGACATTGAGGACCGTATGCGTCAGGTGGGCGCCGAACTGCTTGTCATCAAGCCAGGCAAGATCACCGTGGCTCAGACCCTTTCCGACAACGAACCCGGTATGTGCGCACTACAGCGCATCGCTCAGGACGTAGAGGACTCGCTCGACCAGGCTATGCAGCTCATGGCTGAGTGGATCGGCGAGAGCGAAGGCGGGCACCTCTCCATTTACAAAGACTTCGGCGCTGCATCGCTTGCCGAAGCCTCTGCTGACCTGTTGCTAGAGATGAACGTTGCCGGCGTTCTGTCCAATGAAACGCTGTTCAGCGAGATTCAGCGGCGCGGAATGGTCAAGGACGGCATTACCTGGCAGCAAGAGGCTGACCGAATCAAGGTTCAGCCTCAAAAACAAGGGGTAACGCTCCCGGGCGTTTAACCCAATCACCGAACACAGCCCTGGCACCTGCCGGGGCTTTTTTATGGGTGCGATTCCGGATGGATAGCGCCGCGCCGGGCCGGATGGCCTACCAAAGGGTTGGATGACCAGAATGAAACTCAAAACCGACGAAGAAGGCCATGTAGTTGTTGTTGATGGCAAGCCTGTTTATGTCAGTGATGACGGCAAAGACATCGCATTCGATGCTCAGGGCACCGTAGCGACGATCAGCCGCCTCAATGCTGAGGCAAAGACCAATCGCGAGCGTGCTGAAGGCGCTGAAGGCGCTCTCAAGGCCTTCGAAGGGATCACCGACCCTGCAGAAGCCCGCAAAGCGCTGGAAACGATCAAAAACTTCGACGCAAAAAAGCTGGTGGATGCCGGCGAAGTCGAAAAGGTCCGTGCCGAGGCCATCAAAGCCGTCGAGGAAAAGTACGCGCCGATCGTTGCTGAGCGAGATTCGCTGACCGCCGCCCTGGTAACAGAAAAGGTGGGTGGCAGCTTTGATCGCTCCCAGTTCATCGCTGACAAACTGGCAATCCCCTCTGACTTGGTTCGCGCGCGCTTCGGCGAGCAGTTCAAGGTCGAGGACGGAAAGGTCGTCGCATACGACAAGACCGGCAACAAGCTCTTCAGTCGCAGCAACCCCGGGGAAATCGCCAACTTTGACGAAGCCCTGGAACTTCTCGTCGACAGCTACCCGTACCGCGACCAAATCCTGAAAAGCTCCGGCGCCAGTGGCGGCGGAGCGTCGGGCGGCGCGGCTGCGGGTGGCGCGCAAAAACTCTCCCGCGCCCAGTTTGAAGCACTGCCACCTGCCAAGCAGATGGAGCACGTCAAGGCTGGCGCACCTATTTCTGATTAAAGGAATTCATCCAAATGGCCAACACCCTTACCAGCCTGGTCCCGGACCTCTACGAATCGCTTGATATCGTTTCCCGCGAACTGGCCGGGTTTATCCCGTCCGTCACGCTGGATGCGACCGCTGAGCGAGCCGCGCTCAACCAGGCGATCCGCATTCCGATCACTCCAGCCCAGGCGGCTGAAAACGTCACTCCAGGCCAATTGCCTCCGGATGACGGTGATCAGACTGTCGGCAACACGCCTTTCAGCATTACCAAGTCCCGGATGGTTCCATTCCGCTGGACCGGTGAAGAGCAGAAGGGCGTCAATACCGGCCCAGGCTACGCCAGTATCCGTCGCGACCAGATCTCGCAGGCGATGCGTACCCTGGTGAACGAAATCGAAGTTGACCTCGGCCAATTGGCCTATGGCGCCTCCCGTGCAACTGGCACTGCCGGTACCACGCCGTTCGCGTCAACTCTCGGTGATACCGCTCAAGTCCGGAAGATCCTTTCCGACAACGGCGCTCCGCTGAGCGACCTGCAGTGCGTGATCGACACCACTTCCGGCGCGGCTCTGCGCACCCTGGCACAGCTGACCAAGGCGAACGAAGCCGGCACCACGAGCCTCCGCGCCCAAGGCACCCTGCTTGAACTGCATGGCTTCACCCTGCGCGAGTCTGCTGGCGTGGCTTATCACGCCCCAGGTACCGGCGCGAGCTATGTCACCAACGGCGCATTGGCTGTTGGCGCAACCGTGATCCCGGTTCAAACCGGCACCGGCACAATCCTGGCAGGTGATGTGCTGACCATCGGTTCCTACAAGTACGTGGTAACCACCGCGCTGTCGGGCGGTAACGTCACCATCGGTGCTCCTGGTCTGCGCGCCGCAGTTAACACCGGCTCTACGGTCACCGTAGCGAGCGCATTCACTGCAAACTTCGCGTTCCCGCGCTCCGCCATTGTCCTTGCCACTCGTACTCCGGCCCTACCGGAAGAAGGCGACATGGCCGACGACCGGATGCTGATCACTGATCCGCGCACCGGCATGAGCTTCGAAGTGGCGATGTACAAGCAATACCGCCGCGTTCGTTACGAGATCTCGGTTGCCTGGGGTTGCGCGAACATCAAACCGGCGCACACCGCCGTTCTGCTGGGTTAATCGCCCTGGCCGCTGGGCGACTGGCGGCCATTCACGGAGAAGATCATGGCTAAAAAATCTGATGGTACCGACGACGGTGTAGCTGAAGTTTCCGCCGACGATATTGCCTACGTGAACATGGTTCGCGATCCGGACGTCTACAGCGCTCCGCACACGGCCCAGGTTCACCCTGACGAAGTACAAAACTACTACTCCGGTGGCTGGGTTCCGGCGAAAGAGGCCGAGTAAATGCTAACTGATCAGCAATTGGCCGACGTTCGGCGCTTCATTGGCTACCCGATGCTTGGTGACACCATTGCTGACAATAGCCGCGACCTGGCTTACGGCTGGGTCTCGCCCGGCACATGGCAGACGCTTTATCACCGGCTCTCAACCCTGCGCCCGGAAGAAGAAGCGCGCATCGTCACGTTTCTGACAACCCTTTCGGGACTGGAAACCGCGGTGACCGACTCAACCGAGAACCTTGACACCGATCAAGCGGCGGTTTGGGTTCACAACAAGAACGAAGTATCCGACCGCATGAAGCTTTACAGGCTTTGGCGTCGCGAACTCTGCTCGTTCATTGGCATTGCGCCAGGGCCAAGCCTTGGCAATGGCGGGACTCGAATCTCCAGGAGCTGATATGGACGGCACGAAGCTCCAGGCCAAGATTTACAAAGGGTACGGGCAGGCAGCCAAGCGTATCGGTTTCGACTACCAGCAATTTCGCGCTACGAGCGCCAGTAACCCGCTGCAGTCAACCGCTTTGCAGACGCTGCCTGCATCGTTCACCACGAATTTCAGCTATTCGGCGCCGAACAAGTACGGGCAGGCTACTTGGCTTGGTCTGTTCGACGCACGCACATTTGAGGTCAGCGACTTTCTCGTCGGCCGGCAGGGGACGTTCTTTGTCGCTGCCATGCAGGACACGCTGCCGATCTACTGTGTGCAGACGAATCGCACCGTGAGCGTGCTGCGTGATGCTCAGGACCAGAGTGTTGGGATTGGCGCTTACTCCGGTGGCACCCGGGCCACTGAGGTCGCGCTCATGATCGGCTGGCCAGCCAGCATCTTGCAGGGCACCAAGGGCGAGACGAATGATGCAAAGCTGCCACTGGACGTGAAAACTCCTTGGTGGCTGATCCTCATGCCGGCTTTTCCGGGAATCATCCTGCGCACCAGCGACATCATCCGGTGCGAGCTTGGCCGTAAATACATGATTTCGAGCGCTGAATTGACCGATATGGGCTGGCGCATCACCGCAATGCAGGCGCAGGTGTGACGATGGATACAGGAAGCGAGTTTCGCGAACACCTTCAGTCCAGTCCGGCAGCCTGCGCATTCCGAAAGTCGTGGAACGGCGAGGCCTACATTCGCTACAGCGGCCTTGGCCTGACAATTCACCGCCGTAACGACCCTGAGAGCTATCCATACGCATTCAGCTTCGAAGACTTCACGGCCGAAGACTGGGAGTTGGCGTAATGGCGAGTCTGACCGACGTACTGAAGCAGGTCGCGGCCCAGATCGCCGGAGTGGTTTATCCGGGCGGTACGGGTCAGCCAAGCGTTGCCGGTATACCGATTCGGGTTTACCCGGGCTGGCCTGTTCCCAATCAGCTTGAGACTGACCTTGCTGCCAACTGGGCGCATATCAGCGTCTACCCGTACGGCAAGGACCAGAAGACGACGCGCTACCTTGGGCGTACGTGGATTCCGCTGACGTCCCCGGTCCACACGCTGGCCATGACGGTTGCAGGCTCTGTCGTAACCCTGTCCGGCACGATCAGCGCGCAGAACATCATGATCAACCTGAACGGTATGAGCCATGTGTACGCGGTTCAGCAGTCAGACACGCTGACGAGCGCAGCCACGGCGCTTGCCTCGATGATCCCTGGCGCTAGTAGCTCTGGCCCGGTAATCACGCTTACAGGAGCTTCCAGTGTCATCGCCAGGGTTGGCGGGTTCGGCACTGCGTACAAGGAAACCAAGCGGCAAGAGCAGTCAATCCAGATCATCGTGTGGGCCAACAGCCCGGCGACCCGTGATGCTGTTGCAAGCCCGCTTGATTCGGCCTTGTCCGACAGCAACAGCATCTCGTTCCTGGATGGATCGTTCGGCATCATCCGATCGAACGGATCAATGATGACCGACCAACTCCAAAAGGCCGATCTCTACCGGATCGACCTGTTCTACACAATCGACTACGCCACAACGCAGGTACTGAATGCGGCGGAGGTGATTGCTCCAATCCTGAACATCGTCAATGCCCAGTCTGGGCAAACCATGAAAACGCTCAACCTTTGAGGCCCGCTATGGACTCCGATACTCCAGATACCCCAGTCGTCGCGCCGGCCCCAAAGGGCAAAGCGGCGCCATCGCCATTCAAGCTCACCGTCAAGTTTGCCTTTGCTGACTACCAAGTCGGCCAATCCATTACTGACGCAGCCGAGGTCGCCGCCATTCTGGATGGCGAGTGTGCTGACAAAGTTCTGAAAGTCGCCAACGCCTAACAAGCGAAACCCACACACAAGAAGCCGCCCATTGAGGCGGCTTTTTCATTAGGAGGACGCCATGCCCATTTACCCGGCAGGCAGCTTGAACACGGCGGCGCTTCAGGCCCCGGACCTTTACATCCAGATCGTCCCGCCAAAAACGCGCTACATCAACGGCGTGGCAACTGACATCCTGGGCATCGTCGGCATTGCTGACTGGGGTCCAGTGAACAGCGCGACGCTGATCGGCTCGCCCGGTGATGCATCGCTGAAATTCGGCACTCAGACCGTGCGCAAGTACGACCTGTGCACCGCTATTGCTGTGTCGATCCAGGTTGGCGCCTCGAACATCCGCGCGGTGCGTGTCACCGACGGCACCGATACCGCGGCTACGAGCACCCTCAAGGATACCGCCGCAGCAACTGGCGCAACCCTGACTGCGTTCTACACCGGCACTCTGGGTAACTCGCTGAGTGCAACCCTGGCAACTGGTTCTGCCGCTTCGAGCTGGAAACTGACCGTTTCCCTGCCAGGCGTAGCGCCGGAAGTGTTCGACAACATCACCGGTACCGGCTTGGCGCTCTGGCAGAACATCGTCAGCGCTGTGAATAACGGCCAATCTGGCGTTCGCGGCCCGTCTCAGCTGGTTGTTGCCACTGTAGGCGCCACCACTCTGGCTCCAGTAGCACTGACGCAGACAGTAGCGTTCGCCACTGGCACTTCCGGCAACACCACCCTGACCGACTCGGTTCTGGTTGGCGTTGACGGTGTGATCGGTTCGGCTCGCAAGGGCATGTACGCCCTACGCGGCTCGGGCGCCCAAGTCGCGAACCTGGTAGACGTAACCGATAGCACCCAATGGCCAACCATGCTCACCTTTGGCCTGTCCGAAGGCTGCTACATGGTCACTCAGGGCGTTGCAGGTGCCTCCTACACCACCGTGGCCACCGCGCTGACAACTGCCGGCTGTGATAGCTACGCACTGAAGGTTATGTCGGGTGATTGGGTCTACTGGCAGGATCAGGTAAACGGTCAGCAACGCATGATCGCACCGGCCACTTTCTCGGCTGCCAAGATTGCTGCGCTTTCGCCAAACCAGAGCCCGCTGAACAAGTCGATTCCTAACGCGATCTCGACTCAGCGCAACCTGGCCCAGCAGCCGTACAGCATTGCCGAAATTGGTGCGATCAACACCGCGCGCCTGGATGTCATCACCAACCCATGCCCGGGCGGCAGCTACTTCGGCCATCGTTCCGGCCTGAACTGCTCCAGCAACTCGGCAGTGAACGGTGACAACTACACCCGGATGACCAACTTCATCTCGCTGACCATTGCCGCTTCTTTCGGCGGTGTGATCGGCCAGCTGCAGACTCCGGATGTACGCCGCACCACCAAGTCGACCATGGAAAGCTTCCTGCAGGTGCTTGTGGCCCAAGGGATGATCGGTGACGTCAACGGCGGTCCGGCGTTCTCGGTGCAGATCGATGCCAGCAACAACCCCGACTCCCGCGTGGCGCTTGGGTACATGCAGGCGGACGTACAGGTCAAATACCTGTCCGTGATCCGCTACTTCCTCGTCAACCTCGAAGCCGGCCAGTCGGTAACGATTGTTGCGTCCGCCGCTCCGCGCCAGTAAGCGCAGAAAACCACTTCCAAGCCCGGCATAGAGCCGGGTTTTTCATTTGGAGAAAACCATGCCAGGCCAAGGTGGATACAACACGGGTAAGGATGTCGCGATTGACATCAACACCCCGACGGGACCAATCCGGCTCCCCAAGATTATGAACTTCGACTCCAAGCCGAAGGTGACCAACCAGGAAATCACCCCTCTCAACGGCTTGACCGATGAGTTGATGATTCCTAAAGGCTGGACCGGCACGTTCGATGCTGAGCGCGTCGACTCGACGCTTGACGACTGGTGGGCTCAGTACGAAAGCGACTATTACGCCGGCATAAACCAGAACCCGGCGACGATCACAGAAACCATTCAGGAAGTCGGCGGGGGTCAGACTACCTGGCGCTACACCCACGTAATCCTGAAGCTTGAGGATGCCGGCAAGAAGGAAGGCGATAAGACGATCCGTCAGTCGATGTCCTTCACTGCCCGTCGTCGCTACAAGGTTTAACCCTGTTTGCATGGCAGCCCGGCTCGCAGGGCGCGGGACTCGTCACCCCGCACGCCATGCTCCTTGACGACTCACTGACCAGAGGCTTTACCCATGACCAAAGTTACCGTTACCGAAGCTGCTGCACCGGTCCACGTTGACCAGAAACCCAAATTCACTACCCTCCAGGACAGCCGCGGCCGCACGATTCAACTGCGCAAGCTTGGCCCCCTGGAGCAAGGCCGCATTGTGATGGCGGTTGGCGGCGATATCGCCAGCAACCAAACCTACATGTCCGGCTTCGCCCTGCCGGCCGCTATGGTCGTCTTCATTGATGACGTTGGCTTTGGCCTGCCTAAGACCAACAAGCAGATCGAGACCGTCCTGCAGGAGTTGGGCGAGGAGGGCATGGAGGCTATCAATAAGCACTTCCTGGAGAAGTACGAGGCCGCTAAAGCTGAGGCTGATGCCAAGGCATTGCAGGAAGGCCTTGGCGCCGAGCAGGCCGCAGCAAAAAACTAGCAACGAACCCCGAGTTTCGCCGGGATTGTTGGCTGGTGAAAAACGGGGTTCCGTTTGATAGGTTGTTCGATTGCGGGCCTCTTGAAGACTACGAGCGCTTTGCCTTCTCCATCCTGTTCTCTGAATTCGAGGGATCGGGCACTTGGAACTGGTACAGCATGGAGTTTGAAAAGAAGGAGTGAACCATGGAGTTCAATAGCCTGGGCAGTCTTGCGCTTCACTTGGCGGCACAGGAGACGGCTTTACTGGCCAGTCTCCATGCCGGGCTTGAAAAGTGCGCCAAGAAGGTCGAGGAGACCGCAAAAGCGGAGATTGGCCATTACCAAGCAGGTATTGGCCCGTTTCCAGCCTGGGCAGCGCTTGCCGAGTCAACCGAAGAGCAGAAGGACAAGATGGGCTACCCGTCCGATGCACCACTCTTGGCCAGCGGTGCCATGCAGGGCAGCGTCACGCGCACCACCTCAGTGCTTGAGGCTGTGATTGGGTCAACTGACCCCAAGATGGTCTATCACGAATTTGGTACGCCAAAGATGCCGGCGCGCCCGGTGATGGGGCCAGCTCTACTGACAAACAAGGAGTTCATCCGCCGCACGCTTGGCGCTGCGACGGTGGCAGGGCTTATCGGCGGGTCAGCGATCCATGCCGCGCTGGGCTACGACTCTATTCTGTAATCCACAGCGGACCACTCTCGGTCTTGACCTGGGCGTAGCCATCCGCGCGCTTGATGACCTTGAAAGCCCCGTTCAGTGGCTTGCACATATAGGTAGAGAGGTTTACCAGTGACTCGCGCATCTCGGGTCGCTGGGCCACGTAGTGCGGGTTGTCAGACATGATGTTCTGCATCAGCACCTGTCTCGATCGCTGTGTCGACTGATCCTCACACCCATATTCACCATTGAGCTGCAACTCAGCCGCCGTAACGGCAGTAGAGAGGGCGGCCAACGCAAGAAACACTGCTGTTTTTCTCATCATGTCACCCGAAAAGGACTGAGTAGAGAACTACCACCATAAACGCCAGAGCGCCGCCCGCAAGCAACAGCGTAATGCTGCTGAGCGTGAAAACGAGCAGGCCAGTCTGGATTCCCAGGATCGGTCGCTTCTGCCGGCTACCTGGCATAGCGTCGACATCATGAATTCGGCCATTAACCCACTGATACGTGCGCTGATTCTTTGCCATGTGATCCAACACCACAAAAGGGAAGCTCATTATGGCATTTGAGGCGTACTCCGTCGCTGTCAAGCTGTCACTGATCAACCACGTCAGTGCTGGCATGGCCCTGATCAGTAAAAGCTTGGCTAGCACCGGGCAAGACGTCGACAAGCTGAATGCCAAACTGTCCTCTATCGGCAAACAAGGCGCTATCGGTGCAGCAATGTTCGCTGGCGGCCTTGGCTTGGCCTCTATGCTTAAGGGGCCGCTGGACGAAGCGAAGAAATTCCAAAGCGAGACAGAGCGCTTCCGTTCGCTCGGCCTGGGCGACAAAGTAACCGCCGACGCGGTGAAGTTCGCCAGCGGCATGGACACCTACGGCACCAGCATTCGCGAAAACCTCGGCCTGCTGCGTGACGCTCAAACAGTTTTCGGCGACTTCCACGAAGCCAAGATGGTCACACCACTCCTGGCCAAAATGAAATTCGCCAACGCTGCGATGTACGGAGATGAAGGCGGGGCCATGAAGGATAAAGCCTTCATGGACATGCTGAAGGTCATCGAAATGCGTGGCGGCCTGGCCAGCGAGGCTGAATTCAACAAGCAGGCCAACATGGTCCAGCGTGTTCTGACCGCGACCGGTGGCCGGGTGGGGGCCAACGAGTACCTGAACTTCATCAAAACCGGCGGCGTTGCAGCCAAAGGCGTCAAGGATGAAAACTTCTACTACGCGATGGAGCCTCTGATTCAAGAAATGGGCGGCTCTCGTGTAGGTACCGGCTTAATGTCGGCCTATCAGAACCTTGTGCAAGGGCGGACCACCCAGCGCGCCGCCAACGAGCTTATGCGCATCGGCATGATCGATGCCACCAAGGTCGACTACGACAAGATCGGCAACATCAAGCAGATCAAGCCCGGCGCAGTACGGGGCAGCGACATCATGATCTCTGATCCAATGAAGTGGATGCAGACAGTCATGCTGCCGGCGTTCGCCAGTAAAGGAATAACCGATAAACAGGCGATTCTTAACGAAATCGGCGCGATTTTCACGAACCGCACCGCTTCGCAGCTCTACTCGACGATGTACCTCCAGCAAGCGCAAATCGCCAAGAACTTCAAGCTCAACAGCGGTGCTGCTGGCATTGATGAGCTTGACGCAAACGCCAAAAAGACGCTGGCCGGTAAGGAAATTGAGCTGGGCAAGAAGTGGAGCGATTTTCTTCTCAAGCTTGGCGAAGTGATTGTCCCGGTGGCGATCAAGGCCGTGGATGGGCTCACAGCAGCATTAAAAAGCATGACTGTCTGGGTTGACGCCAACCCGGGAAAGGTGAAGGCCCTGACTTATGCCTTCATGGGGCTCTCGGCGTTCCTCATCACTGGCGGACTGATCAACATGATCATCGCCGCCGGCAGAGGCTTCGTGCTGCTCGGCCAGGCAATGATGTTCCTGACAGGCACTGCGATTGCACCGCTGATTCCATGGATCGCGCGCATGGGAACATACCTTGTGATGTTCGCCATGAATGCGGGCAAAGCAATCTTGTTCCTCGGCCGCGCACTACTGATGAACCCCATCGGGTTGGTCATCACGGCCATTGCGGCCGCGGCATTCCTACTCTGGAACAACTGGGCAGAGATCAGCGGCTCATTGAAGTCGATGTGGGGCGACTTGAAAACAGGCTTCATTAAGCTGTTTCATGGCGATATTGGAGGGGCTTTCAAGTCCTTCGCACTGGTTTTCTTGACCGGTTGGCAAACGATCTTCAACACGCTGATTGCTGGCGCGAACATGATCCTGCCGGAGTCGATGCAGATATCGAAAACCACCTTTGCTGATGACTATCGAGGGGCGGGCGAGAAGAAGGGCGGGTGGTCGCCTCTGGTAATTCCAGGCGCGCCATCCAAGGAGAAACCAGCCCCAGTGCTGAATATCCTTCCCGCGCTGTCAGGCAAGCCTTCCGCTCCAATGATGATGGCTCCTGCGCCTGCTGCCGCATCAAAGCCGATAACGCAGCTTTTTGCGCCGACACTTTTGGTTTCGCCGAAGCCATCCGCGCCCGCGATCAGTGCCGCTCCCCAGGCGTCAAGGCCGATCATTCAGGTTGCTACGCCACCGCTTTTGATTCCGGCAAAGCCTGCGACGCCCATGATGATCTCTGTCAAGCCGGAGTCTAAGCCGGTCATCAAGCTTGTCACGCCAGCGCCTGTAGTGGCGGGTAAGCCATCAATGCCAATGGCGCCGGCTACGACTGCCGCAGCTCAAGCACCACAAAGCAAACAGCCTGTCGCACCTGTTCCGGTAAAGGCCGAAGAAAAGAGCGATCAGACGATCAATCTCTACATCGACGGCAAGAAGGTGACGGATGTTGTTATCCAACATATGGCCGCTCAAGCATCTAAACCGCGCACGGGCACGCAAGGATTCGACCCTACCCGCAGCATGCTGATGCCTGGAACCCCGAGCACAGCCTTACCAAGGTGATAACCGATGAGCTTCACTTCCTTCCTGGACAACTTCGCCCCAGGCGGGGACCCATTTGCCACGCGCCTGATTGTGGGCGACGTGGAGTTCACCGGGCTTGAGGTTCCGCCGTCCGTAAGGCTTGGCGCAAAACAGCAGTTGGTGGTGCACAAGCTGGTAGGTGGCAAACGGATTGTCGACGTGCTAGGCGTGGATTACGACAACCTGTCGTGGTCTGGATGGATGACTGGCGCGACGGCTGGGGAGCGAGTCACCGCGCTCGAAACCCTACGAGATGTCGGAGCGCCGCTGGCATTCAGCATTGACGGCTACTACTACAGTGTGGTCATTCAATCTTTCGGCCATGAGTTTGAGCACGTCTACCGGCGGTTCTACAGCATTGAGCTAGTGATTGTGTCGAGCCTAGACACGCCGATCACCGATAACGCACTGGCCGGCACGCTCGACAATCTGATCAATGGCGACTTGGGCGAATCTCTTGGCCTGGCCAGCATCATCAACTCGGATGCTGTAACCACGTCGATTGGCTTTGTTAAGGATGCCGTGTCGCAGGTGCAGGGCTTCGCAAACGCCACCATAGACACGGTTCAGACCGTAATCCGGCCACTTGTTGCCACTCAGGCTGTTGTCCAGTCGGTGATTGCTCAGGTTGGGGCGTCAGTAAATGACATCACCACTCTCGGCGGGTTGATCCCCGGCAACCCCGTGGCCATGGCGGCGAACAATGTTTTGCGCCAAGGCGCCGCGCTGACTCAGCTCGCTCCTTTGTACCAGATGCAGAGCGTACTCGACCGGATGCAGAAAAACGTCCTGTCCGGGCCGCTGGCCAACGGTACGTCGAGTATCACCACCAGCAACTCAAGCTTGCAGAAAGTGGCGGCTGACGCTTACGGCGATCAGTCCAGGTGGACCGAAATCGCCGCAGCCAACAGCATTGCCGATCCGCAATTGAACGGCATTCAGACGATAAAAATCCCAGTAGGTGAATAAGTGGATCTGAACACGGCGGCTACCGAGCAACTTGTCCGGCAGGTTGTCGGCCGGCTGCTCCTGAACGGTACTCAGGTGCCGTTTGACTCCTTTGATGTCGATAGCAACGCGTTCTACTCGGCTGACACCTTCTCGGTTGTGCTGCCATTTAGCGCGCTTCCGCCACCCTACAACACCGTAAATTGGTGGGGCTCGCAAACTTCGATTGATGTCTCTATCTCCGCCGGCCTGATCAATCAGGGAACCCAGGACTGGAAAGAGCTGATAGTTGGCGCAGTCGATCACCTATATGTTCATCCGGCAAGGTTTGAGGTCTCAATCAGCGGCCGCGATTACACAAGCCGCTTCATTGATCACAAGACCAACGAGAAGTTTTCCAACATGACCACCAGCCAGGTGGCTACGTTGCTTGCCACCCGACGCGGGCTTACGCCGGTTGTTACAGACACCACCACGCAAGTTGGCGGGATAACAAAGTGGGATCACGCGCACGTCACTGATGAGCGCACAGAGTGGGATTTGCTGGCCTATTTCGCTGGGCTTGATGGTTTTCAGGTCTACGTTCTTGGAAACGAGCTGCATTACGAGCCAGCACTTGATCCGCAAACCGCTGATCAGTACTCAATCCGATGGGTTGAGCCAAATGCCTACCGTTACCCGCAGTCGAATACGTCCGATGACATTACCTTCGAGCGTGATTTGACGCTGGCACTTGGCGTGACAGTTCAGGTCATTTCCTACAAGGACGGGAAGACCGTGAGCGCCACATACCCGAACAACTCGGCCAAGGGTATTTCGCCCGGTCAGTCCACGTCGAAACGTCAGGTCTACGAGATCAAGCGCAATGGCCTGGATAAAGCCCAGGCAATTGACTTGGCCCAGAAGACACACAAGCAGATCACAGACCACGAAATGCGGATGTCCTGCTCGATGCCTGGCGACAACCTGCTGATGCCGAACACCATCGTTCGCATCGAAGGAACGGGGTCGCAGTTCGATCAGCTCTATTACGTGGACGCAGTGCGCCGCTCTATGAGCTTTACGGCCGGCTACACGATGAGCCTGACCGCGAAGAACCATAACCCTAACTCACTGGTGCAGCCATGATCGAAAGCCTCATGAATGCAACTAGGCAACACATGGGCGACAACTCAATCGGGCCGCGAACTGGAACCATTTCCAGCTACGACGCAGGGAACGGTGTCGTGAAGGTTTTGATCCAGCCGGAAGGCCGCGAAACGAACTGGCTGCCGCTTGATTGCCCTGGTGTTGGTAACGGCTGGGGCGTGCAGATTGGCCCACAGATTGGCGACGAGGTGACGGTTGCGTTTGATTCGTCCGACCCTAACCAGGGTCGAGTCACGGCACGCCACACCAATCCGCTTAATCGTCCTCTCGCCGTACCATCTGGTGAAATCTGGATGGTTCACAAGTCAGGATCACTGCTCAAGTTCAACAATGACGGCACGGTAACACTGCATTCCGCCACATCAATAAGCTATGACGCCCCGGCTCATCGCTTCACCGGCGGCCCCGTCACGATGGATCACACGCTTACCGTGACCGATGGCACTGGGATTGTCGTAAGCGGCGGGGACGTCAAGGCCGACACAATCTCGCTGAAACTCCACAGAACAAGTGGCGTGCAGGGCGGTAGCGGAACATCTGGAGTACCCGTGCCATGAAAGATCTGAACCACTACGTCGGCGGCGACCTTTCCCTGTCCCCGACCGGCAGTTTGTCCCCGGTCGAGGGCATGGAAAGAGGCAAACAGCGGATTCTTCGGCGCCTCGTCACCAATCCGGGTGACTACCTGTTTCATACGAACTACGGGGCAGGCCTTGGCCGATACGTAGGCGCGCTGACCAATATCCCGGAGATCATCGCGCTCATCCGCGGGCAAATCCTTCTCGAAGACTGCGTGGCCAAGACCCCGGCACCCGTCATTGCAGTCTCGTCACAGAACGACACCCTTTCCGTGAATATCAGCTACACCGATTCGCCGACTGGCGAGCCGGTGACGCTCTCGTTTGAGGTAAATCGCTGATATGGCATCGCTCAACGTCAAAGACTTCACCACGCTTGTTCGTGACCAGGTAACGGCGATTCAGGGCCGGGCCGCCGGTCTTGTTGACTTCACCATTGGCTCTCTGCTGAGGGCTATTACAGAAAGCAACGCCAGCGTCTTGCAGTGGCTCCAGCAGCTCATCGTCACGCTCCTGGCCACTACGCGCGCCTCAACATCGTCTGGCGCAGACCTTGATAGTTGGATGGCAGACTTCGGCTTCTTCCGTCTTTCTGCGAGCTTCGCCACGGGGAGCGTTACTTACTCGCGATTCACACCGACCAACTCAGCGCTGATACCGATTGGCGCGCTGGTTGGCTCTACGGATGGCTCCCAGCAGTACGCAGTAACGATTGACGCCACGAACGCGCTGTACAACGCAACCCTCGGCGGCTACCTCATTCCCGCGGGCACAGCATCAGCAACAGTTCCGGTAATGGCCAGCACGGCAGGCGCAGCGGGAAATGCATTGATCGGCACTGTTACGGTGATAGTTGGTAGTATCAGCGGCGTGGATACGGTGACCAACTCGGCCGTCTTCACGAACGGTATTGATCCAGAGCTTGACCCAGCATTTCGCACCAGGTTCGTCCTGTGGGTTCAATCGCTGTCGAAGGCGACCAAAGCTGCTATCGCTTATGCACTGTCTTCAATGCAGCAGGGCGTTTCCTACACCATCACAGAGAACCAGGACTATAGCGGTAACACGCTGTACGGGTACCTTTACGCAGTCGTTGACGATGGAAGCGGGGCACCGCCCAGCGCTTTCCTAGTCTCCGCCGGCGCTGCTATTGAATCGGTTCGCGGGTTCACCACCAGATATGGCGTTTTCGGGCCAGTCCTCGTCACTGCCAATGTGGCAATGACCATCACCACGAACTCCACGGTCACCCATAGCGTGGTAGTCGCCCAGGTAAGTACGGCCATTCAGGCTTATATAGCCACGCTTACGCTCGGGCAGATCCTCCCGTATACCCAGCTTGCCACTATTGCTTACTCGGTAAGCCCGGGCATTACGAACGTGTCAGGCGTGCTGCTCAATGGTGGTACGGCCGACCTTGGAGCTACCAACAAACAGGTCATCAGACCCGGCACAGTGACGGTGGCTTAAATGAGTATTGGCGACCAGACAGACATGTTTGGCAGGCTTAAAAACCTGCTACCAGCCGGATGGTTCGGCGACACCAACCCCATCAGAGACGCACTCTTGTGGGGGTACGCACAGTCTCTTTCTTGGGCGTTTACGCTGTATCTGTACGCCCAGTCACAAACCCGGATAAAGACGGCAACAGATGGATGGCTTGACCTGATCGGGCTTGACTTCTTTGGGAATAATCTTCCAAGACTATCCTCCCAGTCGGATACGAGCTATCTGAACCGAATCCTGATCAATATTTTCAGGGAGCGAGCCACCCGGAAGGGCATGAGGCAGGTGCTATTCGACCTGACCGGACGCCAACCAGTGATTATTGAGCCGGCCAAGCCTGACGACTGCGGTTGCCTCGGGAAAACTCTCGGGCTCGGTGTGGCCGGCCCGCTCGGGTCGGTAGTTTGCCCTTACCAGGCTTTCGTCACTGTGTACCGGCCGATCGGCAACGGTGCAGCCAGCTGGCCAGGCATAGCCACAAACTGGTTCGGCCTGTCCCAGACGAGCGCACTACTTCCCAGCACTCAGCTTTTTCCTAGCGTGTCTGACGCGGACATCATCGCGGCCATTGAGGCTACGAAGATGTACGGCACTGCGGTCTGGTTTCGCATCACGAATTAAATCCATTCATTTGACTGAAGCCCGCCATGAGCGGGCTTTTTATTGGGGAATCCATGGACAGACAGACTGTTTACCCAGGCCAGATCCTGCCTGAAACAACCCTGCTGCAAATGACCAAAGACGCCATGATCAGCGTAGCGAAGCTATCGTCTGCGGTTTTTGGCACGGGAACGACTGCGAACGGGTTTGCCGTTACGCCAACCGGGCCGGCCTCTCTTCAGGTGGTATGCGCGCCAGGCGAAATCTACAGCATGACCAGTGTTGATGCGTCGGCGTTCTCTTCGCTTCCTGCCGATACAACACACTCGATATTGAAACAGGGGATCTTGCTGGATGGCGTTACGTTAAATTGCCCGGCGCCAGGCACGACAGGTCAGTCGATAAATTACCTGATCCAGGTAACTTATCAAGACGCTGATTCTTCGCCAGTGCTCTTGCCGTACTACAACAGCGCAAACCCAGCACTTCCCTATAGCGGCATGGGTAACAACGGCCTATCGCAAAATACCATCCGCAAAGGGTTGGCAGTTGTTACTGCAAAGGCTGGCGCGTCAGCTACGACAGGTAGTCAGGTTACCCCGGCGCCCGACGTTGGCTACATCGGCCTGTATGTGGTGACGGTCGCTTTTGGGCAGACGACCATCACCTCCGGCAATATCGCGGTCCTGGGTAATGCTCCGCTAATCAACTCGACTCTCCATGGCCTGTCGCCTGTGTTTGGCGTGCCTGTGACCATCGCAGCCGCAACACAAAACCAGCACGCAGTTCAGATGGGGCAGCTGTTTGGCGGCCTGAAAGGGGTCGCGAAATATACGTCGTCAGGTTCGTTCACTGTGCCGGCTGGCGTTACAACCATTTATCTTTCCGCTTGTGGCGGTGGTGGTGGCGGTGGTTTTAGCGGGACTACATCATCTAGCGTCAGTGGTGGCGGCGGCGGCGGCGGCGCTGGACAATCATGCTTGCGAGCGACTTATACCGTTACGCCCGGACAAGTAATTTCTTTCACTGTCGGTGCAGGCGGTGGCAGCGGAGGGAACGGGACTAGCACCGTAGTCGGCAGCCTTATCACCCTGCTGGGAGGTTTTTCAGGCGGCGCTGGCTTGGCTGGCTCTGTTGGCACGGCTAGCGGTGGCGCTGGCGGTGCTGGCTCGCCGTCTGGGTGTGATGGTGCGGATGCTGGTAATACTGCGGGCGCCGGAGGCAGTGGCGGGGCTGGCGCAAGCTCCCCGTTTGGCGGCGGTGGTAGGGCGGCGCGATCTGGATTTGGCGGCGCTCCGCTTTCTGGTGCTGGCGCAGGAGGTTCTGCTTCAAGTCCCGGCAGCGGATATGGTGGCGGTGGCGGTGGCGGTGGCGGTCAGACGTCTGCCGGAACGCAAACTGGTGCACTTGGTGGCGCTGGCGCGCCTGGGTTAGTGATTTTCGAATGGTGATCGGTATGAATTACGCGCTTGTGAACATCAAAACCGGAATTGTTGAATCCGTCATTGTGTGGGATGGCGAGAGCGAATGGGCTCCCCCCGATGGCTTGCAAGCGATACAGTCCGAAATAGCTGGAATTGGTTGGCTATACGCTGCTGGTGAGTTCACCGCGCCACCACCTCCGGCCCCACCACCACTGACTCAACCTGAAATTATTGCTGCGAATAAGGCTGCTCGAGATGACTATCTTCGGCGAGCTGCGCTTGAGATTGCCCCGCTACAGGACGCCGTGGATTTAGACATAGCTACCGACAGGGAGAAGGCTTCGCTGGGAGCATGGAAAAAATATCGAGTTGATGTAAGTCGGATTGACGTCTCGGTGTTAAATCCGACTTGGCCTACCAAGCCTAATTGAATTACTGCGCCACCTTCATAGGCGCTAATGGTTTTTAGGCAGAAGTCCGTACTCTGCTGCGGACTTTATTAATTTTTCGATCTATTACAAGCACGATTGCAATGCTGGCAGCGATGGTCAATGTAGCGCCGAGAAGGAATAGTTCTGTACCTCTTACAGGCGCGGTCGACATTCCCAAAAATCGCCATGCCACGAAGCCAAATACATATTGACCGAGAAACATTGGGTATGCCAGGTCTCCCATCCACTTATCAACTATTCCTAATTTTCCTGCGTGCCGAGTTCTGTTAATGGCGATTACTGAAAAGAAGGCGATAGCAGTGTTTGCGTAGTAATAGATTGACCCGAAGAACGGATTGTTGAGAGAGGCTGCCCAATTGATAAGGAAGGCGGCACATATCAGTACCGTAGCAGCAATACCTGCGCGACCCGAAAGAGTCGGAATAGATATTCGTTTTGATAGGTGAAAGGCAAGTGCGCCAAGGCCGAATGGAAGCATGGCCGCAGGGGGAGGGCAATAAGTGAAACCAAGGTTAAGCCCTTCTGAAATCACGTATACGTGCCATCCAATGGACGCTGCAATTGTTAGGGCCGTAGTGGTGAGGTTTCTCGCTGTAAATGCCCATAGAAGGAAGTAACAAACTATCTCTACGCCCACGGACCAAGTTGATGGTATGAGTCTAAAGCGCGGGGTTATGCTATCTAGCGCGTGAACTCCGAAAATGTTCATGGGGATTATGTCATCAGACAAAAAAGCCCACGGGAAAATGAACAAGTTTCCGGTGGTGTCTCCCATGCTAGCAGGCCCGGCCCATGAGGGGTGAAAGAGCGCGTAACTTTCAAGCGTTGTGGAAAACAGCAGGCTAAGTCCGGCTAAAGCGAAATACGCCGGATAGAGACGAAGAAACCTGTTTTTCGCAAAAGGAGAGAATTTAAAGTTGTAGCTCTCATGCAGTACAAGGGTTATCAAGAAGCCACTTATCACATAAAAGAAGTTTACCGCCAACAGTCCAAGGTTTGGTATGTACGCGGTCAGGTGATAAGCAATAACACTGAATGATAATAAAAACCTGATCACACCTAGCATTGGAACATCCTTTTTTGGCCGGTGAGCATTTAACCATGTGCGCACCGTTATCAGAAATATTATGTGGCTTGCATCTCTCTGCGAGCCGCCTATCGCCATCCAGAGGTTTCGAACCCTTGTGTCTGGAGAAAAGTATGCCGATTACCGAGCAGCAGTTGCTGCAGATCACACCAAACGCCGGCCGAAACGCTGGCGTTTTAATTTCTGGAGTTTAACGAATGCGCACATCACAAAACGGCATTGCGGTGCTGAAGTATTTCGAGAATTGCTCGCTCAGCTCCTATCCCGACCCTGCCACCGGTGGCGCGCCATGGACGATCGGGTGTGGTCACACTGGGCCGGAGGTTGTAAAAGGCCTCGTATGGACGCAGGCAAAATCTGATGCGCAGTTGCTGACAGACCTGGCTTCACGCGAGATTACTGTTTCGTGCGCAGTCACCACGAGTCTTGAACAGGGCCAATTTGATGCTCTTGTGGACTTCGTTTATAACCTGGGCGCTGGCAACTTTGAGGGATCGACACTGCTCAGGATGGTTAACGACAGAGATATGGCCGGCGCGGCCGCCCAGTTCGCCCGCTGGAACCGGGCCGCAGGTAAACCGATGCGCGGGCTTACCCGTCGGCGTGCAGCTGAGGCTGCTCTGTTCACTGGCAAGACTGGCACCCAAGCCATCGCCATAGGAGTGGCATCAGCATGAAAGCGATCCTGCTGAAAGCCCTTCCTTATATAGTCACGCTGCTGATCGGCGCCACCGGTGCCTGGATGTGGCAGGCCAACAGTTACGGCAAGATCATCTCCGACAGCAATGCAAGCCATCAGGTTGATCTGACTGCCATAGCCAATGCCGGCGCTGCTCAGGCGCGCCAGGCGCTCGAAAAACAGCAGGCTGCCGAACAGGCTCTTGCCGACCTTGATCAGAAAGCCCAGAAGGAAAAGACCGATGGCCTCGCTGAAAATGAAAAATGGCGCGCTGCTGCTGCTGATTCTGCTCGCCGGCTGCGCATCTCGGGAAGTTGTCGTGCCAGTGGCGGCGACTTGCCCAATACCGCCAGCGCCACCGGCTTGGGCGATGCAGGCACCGTCGAACTCGCTCCAGCTGCTGGATCAACTGTTTTCGATATCCGCGCCGGGATCATTGCTGATCAAGCAGCCCTGAAGGCGCTCCAGTCGTATGTGATGAATGTGTGTCGATAGGGATTGTATTCGTTCGGCAGGACGCCGGAGAGGGTGCCTAAAAAGGCTCAGTGACTTTGCGAGTGACTTCGTAAATTACGGTTCCGCACTGTTAGGCATCGTTGCAGCGAGCGCCAGGCGCGAAGCCTTGTGTTTAGCGGCCTGTATAGGTGTCCGCTTGCATGGGGTGCTAGGGGTCGAGTGTTCGAATCACTCCGTCCCGACCATATTCTTCTTTGAAAAAGCCCAATCTGAAAAGGTTGGGCTTTTTCATGCGTCACACTTTCAGGTGGCGTCAGCCAGCCGTGCGTTCGCGCTGTTTGAGGTAGTCCACAAACGGGGTGATGTCCGTGCTGCAGAGCAAAGGCGCGATCGCGCAGACTTCGGTTTCCGACCATTCCCACCAGGCGGATTGCTCAAGGAGCAGGCGGGTGGGTTCGTCAAAGCGCCAGCGGATATGTTTGGCGGGGTTGCCGCCGACAATGGCATACGGCGCGACATCCTTGGTGACGATCGAGCCGGCGGCAACCACCGCGCCATTGCCGATGGTCACGCCTGACAGAATCTTCGCATGCGAGCTGATCCAGCAGTCATTGCCGATGGTGACGTCACCTTTGCTACCGCCGAAGTCGGTGATGTGGGCGAGGCTTTTAACCTTGGCCGGGAACGGGTAGCAGCTGAGCCAGTCAGTGCGATGGTGGCCACCCAAATACACTTCGACATTGCCGGCAATCGAGGTGTAGGCGCCTACTCGCAGGGTTGTGCCCTCATGCCAGTCATGAACCTTCAAGTCTCCGTAGGTGCCGATGCCAAAACTGTAATCGGGGTAACGGTTGCGCAGTTTTTGCGTAGAGCGCTCCAGCGGGGAGAGCGCGCGTAATGCCTTGCGCGCTTTATGTTCGCGCCATTTACGCAATAGCTTCATGGGGTGAGCCTTCTTGCAGAGATTGAAATCAGGCGACATCGTGAGGAATGGGTGCCGTCTATGCAAGACGAAGGTGGAGCCGTTTATTGATCTTCTGAAAATAGTCGTCGAAGGCTGTCCCTTTTTTTCACCTCGCCTGTCATTCCAGGCAAGTGAACAAAATCGAGAGCTTCCCCCAATGCCCGCAGTCTCACCCTTGCGCTTGCGCCCGTTGCTGAACCTCAGCCTGATGCTGAGCCTCTGTGCCAGCCCGTTATTTGTCCCGATCAGCTATGCCGAAGACGGCACTCAGCGCCGCAGCTATGAGGTGCCGGCCGGTAGCCTGAGCGCCGCATTGACCCGTTTTGCCGGGCTCGCCGGGGTCAACCTGTCGGTGGACCCGGCGCTGGTCAGCGGTCGCAGCAGCGCCGGCTTGTCGGGTGAATACGCGGTGGAGGAGGGCTTTGCGCAGTTGCTGGCGGGATCGGGCCTGCAATTGCAAGCGCTGGGCGAGCAGGCGTACAGGTTGGTGCCGATGCCGGAAGGCAGCAGCCTGCAACTGGCGCCCACGTCGATCCTCGGTATGACGGGGCAGGCCGATGGGGATACCTACTCCGGCGGCCAAGTGGCGCGCCGCGGATCGCAAGGTCTGCTCGGCTCGCGTGACTTTATGGAAACGCCGTTCAGCATGACCACCTATACCGCCGAGGCGGTGAAGAACCAGCAGGCGCGCACCCTCGGCGAGCTGGTTGCCAGCGACCCGTCGGTGCGCACCACCAACCCGGCGGGCGGGCGCTACGAGCAGTTCACCATTCGCGGGTTCAGCCTGTTCAACAGCGATGTGGCCTACAACGGCCTCTATGGCGTGCTGCCGACTTACACCATCGACATGGAAATGGCCGAGCGCGTCGACATCCTCAAAGGCCCGAGCCAGTTGCTCAACGGCATCTCGCCGCGCGGCAGCGTCGGCGGCGGGATCAACGTAGTGCCCAAGCGCGCCACCGACAAGGACATCACCTCGTTGACCGGTACCTGGGCCTCCGGCAGCCAGGCCGGTGGCGCGGTGGATGTGGGACGGCGCTTTGGTGAGGACAACACATTTGGCCTGCGTTTCAATGGCGTGAAGCAGTCCGGTGATACCGAATGGGATCACCAGCGTGTCGACCGTGAAATGGCCGTGTTGGGCCTGGATTTTCGCGGCGAGCGCCTGCGCCTTTCCACGGATGTAGGCCACACCGAGCGCGACACCGACGCGCCACAAGAACGTGTACAAGTCGGCGCCAATGCCAGGGTGCCGAGCGCCAACGATGTGCGCCATAACTACGCACAGCCCTGGAGCAAAGCCCGCACCGATGACACCTTCGGCACCGTTAACGGCGAGTTTGACCTCAGTGACAACGTGATGCTCTATGGCGGTGTGGGCGCGCGTAAGAGCCACCACGACTTCCTGCGTCACGCGGTTTCCGTCACCAACAACGCCGGGGATTTCAGCGTATTGCCACGGGATTTCACCCGCGATGAAAACGTGCGCACCGCCACAGCCGGAGTGCGCAGTTGGTTGCATACCGGAGCCGTTAGCCATGAGATTAACCTGGCGGCCAGCGACTTCTACATGGATTTTGAAAACGGCGGCGCGCGGTATGCGGCGGCGCCGAGCAACCTGTACAACCCGGTAGAAACCCCAACCCCTTCACGGCCAACACGCCTGGATTCCAGGGTCTACACCGAGAACCGCTTCAGTGGCGTGGCGCTGTCGGACACCCTGGGCTTTTTCGACGAGCGTTTATTACTGACCCTCGGCGCGCGCTGGCAGCGGGTGAAGGTCGACGACTGGACCGACGACGTCAAAGGCGATACGGCGTATGACGAGGAAAAAGTCTCGCCATCGGGCGGCATCCTCTTCAAAGCCACCGACAAGTTGTCGCTGTATGCCAACTACATGGAAGGCTTGAGCCAGGGCAAAATCGCGCCTTCGACCTCGATCAATGAAGATGAAATCTTCCCACCGTTTGTCAGCCGCCAGGTTGAAGTTGGCGCCAAATACGACGCCGGCGCGTTTGCCGTGACGGCTGCGGTGTTCCGAATCAAGCAGCCGGCCTACGAAACCAACGCCACTACGCGGGTGTTCGGCCCCAACGGCAAACGCCAGAACGACGGCGTGGAACTGAGCGTGTTCGGCGAGCCGCTCAAGGGCGTGCGCCTGCTGGGTGGCGTGATGTTTATCGACAGCGAACTCACTCATACCACCAACGGTACTTTCGACGGCAACCGCGCCCCGGCCACGCCCAAGTACAACGTCAACCTGGGCGCCGAATGGGATGTGCCGACTGTCGAAGGTTTGACCCTGACCAGCCGTGGTATCTATTCCAGCTCGCAGTACCTCGACCAGTCCAACGTCAAGGAAATCGACGCCTGGACCCGCCTTGACGTCGGTGCGCGCTATGCCTTCAAGGTCGACGATAAGCAGATCACCTTGCGCGCGAATGTCGAGAACGTCGCCGATAAACGCTACTGGAGTTCGGCCGGTGCTTCGGATGACAGTGAACCGGGCCTCACCCTGTCCACGCCGCGTACCTATTTGTTGTCGGCCACGGTGGACTTCTAAGCCCCGGGGCTATGTGGACGCTGGCGCCCACATAGCCCTGGGCACACCCCAGACTCGCCGCGTTAATAAGAATGTTTTTTGATTGCATCGCCGTGATATGGAATAGTACCCGCCGTTTTCCCAGGCCTCTCCCGCCTGGGTGTTTTAACGCCGAGGTCTTTGTCATGCGAATGCTGCGCTCCATCCCGACCCTTGCCGCCTGCCTCCTGGCATTCTCCTCCAGCGTGTTGAACGCGGCCCCCATCGACCTCAATGACGGCCAGCATGCGGTGCACCTGCCGGATGCGCCCAAGCGCGTGGTGGTGCTGGAGTTTTCTTTTCTCGACAGCCTGGCTGCCGTTGACGTCACCCCAGTCGGGGCCGCCGACGATGGCGATGCCAACCGAGTGTTGCCGCGTGTGCGCCAGGCCATCGGCCAATGGACGTCAGTGGGCTTGCGTTCGCAACCGAGCATCGAGGAAATCGCCCGGCTCAAGCCGGACCTGATCGTCGCTGACCTCAATCGTCACCAGGCGCTCTACAGCGACTTGGCGAGCATCGCGCCAACCTTGTTGTTGCCATCACGCGGTGAGGATTACCAGGGCAGCCTGAAATCCGCCGAACTGATTGGCAAGGCCCTGGGCAAAAGCCCGCAGATGCAAGCGCGTATCGCGCAGAACCGTGAGCACCTGAACGCGATTGCGCAGCAGATTCCCGCCGGTGCCAGCGTGCTGTTCGGCGTTGCGCGTGAGGACAGTTTTTCCGTGCACGGCCCGGACTCTTACGCCGGCAGTGTGCTGGAGGCGATTGGCTTGAAAGTGCCGTCGGTACGCGCCAAGGCTGCGCCAACCGAGTTTGTCAGCCTGGAACAATTGCTCGCGCTGGACCCAGGTTGGTTGTTGGTAGGGCACTACCGTCGCCCCAGCATCGTCGATACCTGGAGCAAGCAGCCGCTGTGGCAAGTGCTCGGCGCGGTACGCAATCAGCACGTAGCTGAAGTCGATGGCGACAGCTGGGCGCGCAACCGTGGTGTATTGGCCTCGGAGCAGATCGCAGAAGACGCCCTCGCGATTCTTAAAGGCGGCCATGCCGTATTGAGCCAATAACCGTGCAGCGCAGTGTCGCGGCGATCAGTATTGTGCTGCTGGGGGCCGTGTTGTTCTGGTGCTCGCTGTACAGCTGGTCGCCGTTTGTGATCACCCCGACCGATGCCTGGAATGGTCTGGTTCACCAAGGCCACACAGGCGGCAATATGGCTTATATCGTCGCCCAGTTGCGGGTGCCGCGAGCAGTGTGTGCGGCGTTGATCGGTGCCTGCCTGGGGCTGGCCGGTGCGCTGATGCAGGGCATCACCCGTAACCGTCTGGCGTCGCCTTCGCTGTTTGGCGTGACAGCGGGCGCAGCGCTGGGGCTGGCGTTGTTTTCGACCGGATTGGTTGCACCGCCGTTCGCCGGCGGTGCGTTGTTGATGACCTGCCTGGGCGGCGCGCTGGCGTGGGTAACGGTATTCAGCCTCGGCGGTGCCTGGTCGCCGACCACTGCGCAAGGTCGGCTGGTATTGGCCGGTGTGGCCGTGGCGGCGCTGTGCGCTGCATTGACTCGGCTCACCGTGATTCTGGTCGAGGCGCAGGCGCAAAGCGTGTTGAACTGGCTGGCCGGTTCCCTGGCGAACGTCGGGGCGGCCCAGGTGCAATTGCTCTGGCCCTGCACGTTGATCGGCGGCCTGTGGGCGCTGTGGTGCGCTCCGCGCTTGAACCTGATCAACCTCGGCGAAGACGCTGCGCGCTCATTGGGCGTGGGTATCGCCAGCCTGCGCCTGCAGGTGTTTGTCGCCAGTTTGTTACTGGTGGGCGCCAGCGTCTGCGCGGTCGGCCCGATCGGTTTTGTCGGGCTGATCGCGCCGAATATCATTCGGCAATTTCTCGGTAACGACTACCGCTGGCTGATTCCGTTGAGCGCAGCATTGGGCGCGGTGATCGTGCTCGGCGCCGACCTGCTCAGTCGCGCCGTGGCCTTTCCGGTGGAAACCCCAGCGGGCGTGGTGACCGCGCTGATCGGCGCGCCGTTCTTTCTGTTCCTTGCCAGGCGTGCCCTATGAGCCGGCCACGCTTGCGCTTATGGCTGCTGCTGGGCCTGTTGCTGCTGACACTGTTGGTGAGCCTCAGTGCCGGTACGGTGTGGCTCACGCCCGCAACCGTGCTGGATCGCCTGGTGGCCCACGACGCCCTCGATTTTGAGGTGTGGAACCACCGCCTGCCACGCAGCCTGATCGCCATCCTGGCCGGGTGTGCGTTCGGTCTGGCGGGGGCAATTGTGCAGGGGGTGATTCGCAACCCGCTGGCCTCACCGGAAATTCTCGGTGTGACGCAGGGTGCAGGGTTGGCGCTGACGGTGGCGATCATCAGTTGGCCGCAACTGCCGATTGCCTGGCTGCCGCTGGTAGCCTGCCTGGGCGGGGCGGGCGGCGCCTTGCTGTTGGCGCTGTACAACACCGGCGTGAGTTTTTCCGGGGTGCGTTTTGCGCTCTCGGGGGTGGCGATTGCGGTGACCTTATCCAGCGTCACCGAGTTTTTGATCCTGTCTCACCCGCTGGATATCAACACCGCGTTGCTCGCACTGACCGGCAGCCTGTGGAGTCGCAATTGGCACCATGTGATGTTGGTGCTGCCGTTTCTGCTGCTGATCCCGCTGGGCCTGTGCCTGGCCAAACCGCTGAACCTGATCGCCCTCGGCGACGAAGCCGCCCACAGCCTGGGCACCGCCCTCGGCCGTACGCGCTGGCTGGCGATGGCCTGCGCGGTGGTGCTCACCAGCCTGGGCGTCGGCGTGATCGGGCCGATTGGCTTTATCGGTCTGGTCGCGCCGCATATGGCGCGGCGCCTGGTCGGCGGGCATCACCACTACTTGCTGCCCGCCGCGATGCTGATTGGCGCGCTGCTGCTGGTGCTGGCCGACACCGTCGGGCGTACGTTGATCGCGCCCAGCGAAATCCCGGCGGGCATTCTCACGGCGGTGATTGGTGCGCCGTATTTTCTTTGGTTGCTGGCACGGTTCAAAGGCTGATGACATGAGTATTCTTCAGGCACGACAGCTCGACATTGGCTACGGTGCAACGCGAATCGTGCAGGGGTTGTCGTTCACACCGCCAGCGGGTCGCGTCACCGCGTTGATCGGCCCCAATGGCTGCGGCAAGTCCACCTTGCTCAAGGCGTTTGCGCGCATCCTTAAACCCACCCAAGGCGAATTGAGCCTTGATGGCCAAGCCTACGCCAGCCTGTCCGCGCGCCAGTTGGCACGGCAAATTGCGTTTTTGCCGCAGGTGCTGCCGGTGCCGGAGGGTGTCAGCGTGCGCCAGTTGGTCGCTTATGGTCGCAGCCCGCACAACTCGCTGTGGGGGCGCCTGAGCGGCAACGATCAAGCCCATGTGAGCCAAGCCATGCAACGCCTGGAACTGGACAGCCTGGCCGACCGCGCGCTGGCGGATTTGTCCGGCGGCCAGCGCCAGCGCGCCTGGCTGGCCATGGTGTTGGCGCAAAATGCGCCGGTGATGCTGCTTGACGAGCCCACCACCTACCTCGACATCAGCCATCAGGTCGAGCTGCTCGACTTGATGGGCGAACTGGCCGCCGAAGGCAAAACCGTTATCACCGTACTGCATGACATCAACCAGGCCTGCCGCTATGCCGATCATCTGGCGGTGATGCACGGCGGCAAGCTGGTTGCCGATGGCGCGCCTGCCCAGGTGATCAGTGCCGAACTGATGCGCCAGGTGTTCGATGTGCACGTGCAGGTCATGCAGGAGCCGCTGGCCGGTACGCCTATGTGCCTGGTGGAAAAAAGCACCCGTGCCCGTGCCTGATGTGATCGCAAACGCGGCAAGCGGCTTGCCCGCAAATCGCGTTCTGTTCGGCATGAATATTATTTATATGAATAATGTTTTTACAAAAGATGAAAGTGGAGAATATTAGCTTATTACCAAATAGCATTATATTTTTGAAATTCATTCCGTTATGTTTGATCGCAACAGCCTACCCCTGACCTCGGATGGTACCCAGCGTGATTCAGATTCTGCGCGCCATAACCGGGTAATGACCCTGCGGCAGAATCGTTGGAACGGAGTTCAACGTATGTTGCCATTTCAAAGCCCTCGCTCGCCCCACACCTAGTTACAGATCGCTTACACCTCCCTGATAACCGTGCACCTCGCGCCGTCCCGACGACGGCGTGACTGCCCGACTTCGCGATCTGGAAAGTTTGGAGTGGCCATGAAGCACGTTTTACAACCCACCACCGCACTGGCGCTGGCCCTGTTGGCCGGCGCCGCACAGGCCCAGGACGACAGCACCCTGTCCACCGTGGTGGTCACCGGCAACCGTGGCGCCGAACAGCGCACCGTCACCAGCAGCCCGGTGCCGATCGATGTGGTCAGCGCCAAGCAACTGCAAAACACCGGCAAGCCCGGCTTGATGGAAGCCTTGAGCGCGGTCATCCCGTCGCTGACCCTGCCGGAAAAAACCGGCTGGGATGCCAGCGGCATTGCCCGCGCACCCAACCTGCGCGGGTTGAGCGCCGCCGAAGTGCTGGTGCTGGTCAATGGCAAACGTCGCCACACCAGTGCCACCCTGAACATCAACGGCATCAACACCGGCGCGGCGCCGGCAGATCTCGACTTGATTCCCATCAGCGCCATCGACCATGTGGAAGTGCTGCGCGACGGTGCCGCAGCCCAATACGGTTCGGATGCGATCGCCGGGGTGATCAATGTGATCCTCAAGGCCGACACCAGTGGCACCGCCGTGACCCATATCGGGCAGGGTTACGACGGCAAGAAACAGACCGTGCAACAGAGCCTCAACAAGGGGTTTGAAATCGGCGACGGCGGCATCGTGCAGTTGGCCCTGGATGCACGCAGCCAGAATGACGACAACAAGGCCAGCGCCAACGGCTACACCTATGAGCAAGCCTACAACCAGGCCGGCAGGGCCACCTATGGCGGTTACGGTACGCCCAAGACCAACCTGCTGACCTTGGGCTACAACGCCGAGCTGCCGATCGATGACGGTCTCAGCCTGTATTCCTTCACCACGTACTCACGACGCAACGCCGAGCAGGGGCAGAACTACCGCCTGCCCACCATCACCAACACCATTACGACCGGACCGAACGGCTACCCGGCCGGTTATACGCCGACCTGGTTCATCGACGAGGATGATTTCCAGGCCGCAGTCGGCGGCAAAGGCAGCGTCGGCGCGTGGGACTGGGACGTGTCCACCACCTACGGGCGCAACGAAGCGGAGCAGGGCACCACCCACAACCAGAACCCGTCGCTGGGTGAGTACACGCCAAACAGTTTCACCTCCGGCACCTGGATTTCTACCGAGCTGACCACCAACCTCGACTTCAAGCGCGGCTTCGACGTCGGCCTGCAAAAACCGTTGGACCTGTCCTACGGCTTCGAGCATCGACGCGACACCTATGAGGTGCAGGCCGGTGACTATGCGTCTTATGCCAACGGCGGTTATTGCGTGGCACCGGGCAACTGCGCGTCATCCGGGGCCCAGGTCACCAACGGTATTTCACCGGACGAAGCCACCAGCGCCTCGCGCAACAGCCTGGCCAGCTATGTCGATGTGGGTTTCAACCCGCTGCCGGACTGGTACGTGGGCACCGCCTTGCGTTATGAGCATTACAACGAAGGCGTGGGCGCCACCCGCAGCGGTAAGCTGACCACGCGCTACGATTTCACCCCGCAATTTGCCGTGCGCGCCACGGTCAGCAATGGCTTTCGCGCGCCTTCCCTGGCCAACAACCTGTTCAGTGCGCGCTCCACCACTTATGGCGTGGTCGACGGGGTCTACCAGTCGATCAACTACGGTGTGCTGCCGGTGGGTTCGGCGGCGGCCAAGGCCCTCGGCGCTCAAGAGCTGAAACCCGAGCGCTCGACCAATTTCAGCCTGGGTTTCACCCTCACGCCCACCGACCGTTTGAACTTCACCGCCGACGCCTATGTGATCAACCTGCGCGACCGCATCACCCTGACCGGTACCTTGCTCGGGCCGCAAGTCACCCAGGTGCTGCAGAACAACGGCATTAACTCAACCTCCGGCGGCCAGTACTTCATCAACGGCGCCGACACCCGTACCAAAGGCGTGGATCTGGTCAGCAACTACAACCAGGACATTGGCCAGTACGGCTCTTTGAAGTGGACGGCGGCGTTCAATTGGAACCAGACCCGGATCCTCAACTACAAGGCGTCCACCACCATCCTGGGCACCGCCTATGACCTGATGGATCGCCAGGCGCGCAATCTGATCACCGGCGTCCAGCCCAGCACCAAGCTGATTCTCGGCGGCGACTGGAGCCTCGACCGCTTCAACCTCAACCTGGCCCTGACACGCTATGGCACCTACAAGGAAGTCAACGTCTCCGCCGACCGCAGCCTGGACCGACTCTACAGCGCCAAATGGATCACCGACCTCGACCTTGGCTACAACCTCACCAAAGCCCTGAACATCGCGGTCGGCGCCAAGAACCTGTTCGACCTCTACCCCAAGAAACAAGGCGTGCCGAGCAGCACCATGCTCGCCAGCTACGGCACTTATTCGCCCTACGGTTTTACCGGCGGGTACTACTACACCCGGCTGACTTATGCCTTCTAAGGCCGCTACCCGCGAGGAATAGAACATGCCCATTGTCGCCAAAACCTATGACCTGATCGATGAGGTCACCGACTACCCGGTTCGCCAGCGCCGTGTCTCCACGCCGATCAAGGCACTGCAGGTGGTCCCGGCCCGGCACCCCTGGCGCTGGGCGGGTTCGATCTTCGCCGCGCTGGTGTTGCTCGCCATCGTGCATTCCCTGGCCACCAACCCGCGTTGGGAATGGGCGGTGTTCGGTCAATGGTTCTTCTCGCCGTCGGTGCTGCGCGGCCTCGGCCAGACGCTGTTGCTGACGCTGCTCAGCACGGTGTTCAGCATCATCCTTGGCACTGCGCTGGCCCTGGCGCGGCTGTCCGGCTCGCCGCTGCTGGCGGCATTGGCGTGGGGCTATATCTGGTTTTTCCGCTCGATGCCGGCGCTGTTGGTGCTGATCATCCTGTACAACTTCGCCTACCTGTATGACCACATCGTGCTCGGCGTGCCGTTCACTGCTGTGGTGTTCGCCGAATGGTCGACGGTGGATGTGCTCAGCCAATTCACCGTGGCGGTGCTGGGCTTGAGCCTGATGCAAGCGGCGTATGCGGCGGAGATCATTCGCGGTGGCCTGATCGGCGTCGACGCCGGCCAGCATGAAGCCGCGGCGGCATTGGGGCTGCCGGCCTCGCGCCGGATCTTCCGCATCATCTTGCCCCAGGCCTTGCGCTCGATCCTGCCCTCGGGTTTCAACGAAATCATCGGCCTGGTCAAGGGCACGTCCATCGTCTACGTACTCGCGTTGCCGGAGCTGTTCTACACCGTGCAGGTTATCTACAACCGCACCCAGGCGGTCATTCCGTTGCTGATCGTCGCCACCGTCTGGTACCTGATCATCACCACCGTGCTGACCAGCGCCCAGTACTACGTCGAGCGCTATTTCGCCCGAGGCACTGCGCGCGTGCTGCCGCCGACACCGCTGCAACGCATAGGCCGCTGGCTCAAGGAGAAAAACCATGGGTGAAGCACGCGCCGGGCGCATCCAGATCCAGGGCGTGGGTAAGCGCTTTGGCAACCAGCAGGTGTTGAAAGACATCGACCTGACCATCGACCCGGGCAAGGTCACGGTGATTCTCGGCCCCTCCGGCTCGGGCAAATCCACCTTGCTGCGCACCATCAACCACCTGGAGAAAATCGACAGCGGGCATATCACCATCGACGGTGAATACGTCGGCTACCGCCGCAAGGGCGACCTGCTCTACGAGCTCAAGGAACGCGAGATTCTCAAGCGGCGTATCGACGTCGGTTTCGTGTTCCAGAACTTCAACCTGTTCCCGCACCTCACCGCCTGGCAAAACATCGCCGAAGCGCCGCTGGCGCACCAGCGTTGGCGCAAGGCCGAGGCTCAAGCCAAGGCGTCCGCACTGCTGGCCAAGGTCGGCCTGGCGGACAAGCTCGATGCCTACCCGCGCCAGCTGTCCGGCGGCCAGCAACAACGTGTGGCCATCGCGCGGGCCCTGGCGCTGGACCCCAAGGTGTTGCTGTTCGATGAGCCTACTTCGGCCCTCGACCCGGAGCTGGTGGGCGAGGTGCTCGACGTGATCAAGGGCCTGACCCAATTGGGCGTGACCCTGGTGATCGTCACCCACGAGATCGGGTTTGCCCGCGAGGTAGCCGACCACGTGGTGTTTCTTTGCGACGGCCAACTGATCGAAGAGGGCCCGCCCGAACAGGTTTTTCGCCAACCCCGACATCCCCGCACCGTGGCCTTTCTCGGCAAGGTGCTTTAGTTCAAGGAGTGACTGCTCATGTTCATCAATACCGCCCGTGTGGCTTTGCTGACGCTTGCTGTCAGTGCCGCGCATACGGCTTTCGCCGCCACGCAACCCGTCGACCTCAGCCCTGACCGCGCACGCATTCATGTGCCACGCAACGCGGCGGCCATCGCGCAAATCCCGCCGGGCTTCAAGTTCGCCCAACCGGGCAAATTCACGGTGGCGGTGTCCGGCGTGGCCGGGCCACCGCTGGCACTGCTGGCCAGTGACGACAAGACCACCATCGGCAGCGAGGCCGACACCGCGCAACTGGTGGCCGACAGCCTCGGCCTGCAACTCAACGTGGTGCAGACCAGTTGGGAGGATTGGCCGCTGGGCGTCAGCTCGGGCAAATACGATGCGGTGATCAGTAACGTCACCGTGACCGAGGCGCGCAAGAAGCGCTTTGACTTCGCCACCTATCGCCAGGATGTGCTCGGCTTTTACGTCAAGAGCACCAGCAAAATCACCGAGATCAAACAGGCTTCGGACATTGCCGGGTTGAAGATCATCGTCGGCTCGGGCACCAACCAGGAAAAGGTTCTGCTGGCATGGAACGAGGCCAACGAAAAGGCCGGCATCAAGCCTGCGTTGTTGCAGTACTTCGACGATCAGGCCGCCGCGCAATTGGCGGTGCAGTCGGGGCGCAGCGATGCGCTGTTCGGGCCTAACTCGGTGTACGCCTATTCGGCGGCGATTACAGGCGGCATCAAGCGTGTCGGTACGGTCAACGGTGGTTGGCCATTGAAGGCGGATATCGCGGTGACCACGCGCAAGGACAACGGCCTGGTCCAGCCTATTCATACCGCCCTGGAGGGCGCGATTGCCGGTGGCCAATACGAACAGGTGCTGCAGCGTTGGGGCCTGGAGGTGGAGCGCGTCGACACGTCGCTGATCAACCCGCCGGGCTTGCCGGACTAGGAGAATCGAGATGGGACTGACACGACGTGAAGCGTTGTCGAGCATCGCCGCGGTCGGCGGCGAGAAGGCCGTCAAGGATGCACTGGCGGTATTGGGGTTGGGCCCCTCGTCACATCGGCGGCCGCAACCGCTGAAACTCAAGGACGGTCTGGGGCAAGGCACTCGCGTGCTGGTGTTGGGCGCCGGGATCGCCGGGTTGGTCACCGCCCTGGAGCTGACCCGCGCCGGGTTCAGCGTGCAAGTGCTGGAAGCCCGTGACCGCGTCGGCGGGCGCACCTGGACCCTGCGCCAGGGTGATCGCGTGGACTACAAGGACGGCCGCACGCAAACCGTGGCGTTTGACCCAGGCCTGTATTTCAACGCCGGCCCGGCACGCATCCCCAGCCAGCACCGCACGATTCTCGATTATTGCAGCGAGTTGGCTGTGCCGCTGGAGGTGTTGGTCAATAGCAGCCATGGCGCCCAGGTGCGCCCGGATCTGCAACAGCCGGCGTTCACCGTCGGCCAGGCGATCAACGATGCGCGTGGGCACCTCTCCGGTTTGCTGGCCAACGCCGTGCAGCGCGATGCACTCGATGATGTGTTGAGCGGCGAAGAACGCACGCGCTTGCTGGCCTTCTTGCAGGTCTACGGCGACTTGTCGCAAGAACTTGCCTATGAGGGCAGCCTGCGCGCCGGTCATCTGGATTCGCCTGCACACCCCGGCGCATTGCCCGCCAGCCGCAGGCCGTTGGCGCTGGAGCGCTTGCTGCATCCCGAGCTGTGGGGCGCCTTGCTGCACACCGAATTCCCCGAGTTCTCGGCGACCATGTTCCAACCGGTCGGCGGCATGGACCGCATCACCGACGCCTTCTACCAGCGCGTCAGCGAGCACGTGCAGTTGGGCGCTCAAGTCCGGCAGATCCGTCAGTTGGAAGATGGCGTGGCGGTGACTTACCACGACCAGCACAGCGGTCGCGAACAGGTGGTGCGCGCCGATTATTTGATCTCGACATTACCGCTGCCGCTGCTGGCCAGACTCGACACCGACTTCAGCGAGCCGGTCAAAGCCGCGTTGCTCAGCACCCGCAGCGACCAGGCGACCAAAGTCGCGTGGCAGTCCCCACGCTTCTGGGAGACCGACTACCGCACCTACGGTGGCCTGTCGTGGATAGAGCACCCGGCGCGCCTGCTGTGGTACCCGAGCAATGACCTCAACACCCGCGAAGGTGTGTTGGTGGCCGGTTACGTCACCGGCGAGGGTGCCGACGTGTTTGGCGCGCAAGCGTTCGCCCAGCAATACGCCACCTCCAAGGAGGCCGTTGAACTGCTGCATCCGGGTTACTCACGCTACCTGCGTAACCCGCTGGCGGTGTCCTGGGAACAGATTCCCTACAGCGAAGGCCCCTGGCTGCAACGCGAACACTTTCCGGCCGACGCGAGCCGCCTGCTGGAACAGGCCCATGGCCGTGTGTACTTCGCCGGTGACGGGTTGGTGCAAAGCGGCGTGGGCATCTGGCAGGAATCAGCGGCCAACTCGGCCCGCTTTGTGGTCGCTCAACTGGCTGAGCGGGTTACCCAACAACGACACATTGCGGCCGTGGCCGCGTCTTGAGGAGCAATATCATGAGCGACAGCATTCAACGCACCCGTGTCGGTGATTTCCCGATTTCGCAAACGGTCACTGTGCCGGCTTCCGCCAGTCTGGTCTTTGTCAGTGGCACCTTGCCGGACGTGGCTGACCCGAACGCACCGGCCGGCACGCCGGCGGCCTATGGCAATACCGAAGTGCAGACGGTGTCGGTGTTCAACAAGCTGCGCAAGATCCTTCGTGAGCAAGACCTGGACCTGGGCGATATCGTGCAGTTGCGGGTCTTCCTGGTGGGCGCTGAAGAAACCGCCGGCAAGCTCGACTTCACTGGCTTGCAGCGTGGTTATACGCAATTCTTTGGCACGCCCGAGCAGCCGAACAAACCGGCGCGTACCGCGTTGCAAGTGGTGGCGTTGCCATTGCCGGGGGCGTTGGTCGAAGTCGAAGCCATCGCTGCCCGCACCACGTGATCTTGGCGTGAGCCGCTGGGGGGTGGCAAGCCCGCTCGCCACCCCATAAACATCATGGGGTGGCAGGGGGCTGGGCATCCTTGCCGGGCAGTGGCCAGATGTGTTCGCGGTCTGTTTCCCCGAGCCACACCATGCCGTGCATAAAGGTATCGCGCTCCTGGGGTGTGGTGAGGGGGAAACTGGCGTAGTGCGTGTGCGCCATGACCCGCAGTTCTTCGGCCCATGCCTGCTTTTCCTGCTCACTGTCGAGGTTGCAGCCCTCAAGGACCTCAGCCGGCATGAAGGTGCTCAGCTCCATGGGCAGCGCATCGCGGGTGCCCAGGCGTGCGTTGAGGGTGGACGTGCAGATTTCTACGGTCAGCCCGGTGATCCCCTTGGCCAGGAGCTTTTTCAGCGGCTTGATCTTGTGGTTGGCGGCGAAGTTCGTCGACTTGAGCTGGGTGTTGTAGTGCGGCTTGAAGTGGTTGATCAGCGCGGCCTCCGCCAGCGTGACCACCTCATCGCGGTTCAAACGCACATTGCGCAGACGTTCGAAATGCGCCGTTTCGTCCTGATCGCTGGCAATCGGTTCGGCATTCAGGTCACCGCCATTGCTGATCATCGTCCGGCCGTGCTCAAACCGATAGAGCAAAATTGAAACCTCCAGCTCCGGGCTGTTGGTCGAGGTTTCAGCGAGGATGCGTTGCAGGGTGGTGTGGTTCAACAGCCGGTCCACCGCCGTGCGTGTATGCACCTTGCCGATGCCCTGGCCGACATACAGCACGTTCATGTCCCGATGGTCCGCCTCCAGGGCGCTCATCGCGTTCGCCACCACGATATGCGCGGCAGTGGTCATTTGCCGTGAGGTCGACAGAATGATCAGGTGCGTACCGTTCGGCGCCACGAGAACCTGTTCGATCTCATCCTGATCATCCGGCCCGATTCGCGGGATGTCGTATCGGAAGGGCACGGATTGCACGCCTTGCTCGTCCATCACGATAAAACTGCCATAGGCTGCTCGACCGAGCAGTTGCAGGTTGTGAGGGTTGATCAGCACCCGCCGCCGGGCGGTGATCAGGTAGATATTGCTGCCGGCAATCGCTGCCCGAAAATGCGCGTCGTCCTTGGCGCGGTAGAGGTCGGCGGGCGTCAGTACCGAGGGTGGGCTTGAGTAAAGGTGGGTGGCGCCTTCGGCAGAAAACTGGCGAATGATCGAGTCCATATGGGTCATTTTTTCTTCCTTGCGGGGCTGTGCTCAGTGGCAGCGTCGCGCAGCAGTTTGCCAAAGTTGCGACGTCATGGGCACTGACTGATTGGATAGGTCGTCAGCGTTTGCTCCTGGGCGTGTGCCGATGAATGTGTTGAGGGCTTACCGCCCTTTCCAGCGGCCCTGTTTGTGCAGGGTGAGGATGATGCCTTCGCGCTTTTGGCGGATTTCTACCATCTTGTGGCGCAGTTCGCGGCAGCGGTGGCTGTTGAGGATCAGTAGGCCGATCAGAGGGCTAAGCAGAGACATGGCGTATAGAAAAAACGGGGGTCGGTACGCTATCGCGGGCAGCGATATCAGTAAGCAGGTTACGTAGATGCCGACACTGACCCATACCAAGTGGATTCGACCATAGGTGATCTGAGCCTTGGAAAAGAACAGGACAAGGCTTGTTGCAACGCTGCCGAAAAAAAAGAGTCTGACTGCACGTTCTTCCGGCAGGCTCGAGAGAAATGTCACCAACAATAGGAGGGCAGTCATCGCAATCGTAAAACAGCCGGCAAGTAGATCGGCTCCAATTACTAGTGCATAGCGTCTCCTGAACTCCCGTGGATTTTCAAAGTAGCAGTAGGCGTAGGCGCGCTCCTCAGACGTCAGTGCTTTCCATGTTTGATCCTTTGCGGATTTGCCAAGGTCTTTTACCGTTTTGCGCTTGCTCACGGAGTGACTTCCTCGTAGAGACCAATAGCCCATGTCTTTATTTTTTCTGGCATCGAGCTGCTGGCGAAACCCAGGGTTGCAGCCACGGCATCTCTTATGTGATTGGCGGTGGAAAGTTGCATTTCTGTGGCACTTATTCGTTTTGGCAGTACTCCATTGGCTTGTTTCACCTTGAGCAGTTTTAGCGTTAATCGAGGGTCACGAAGCCTGAGCAGTTCATCGTTGAGTCTTGCTCGTTCTTGCCGGTTCAGGCCTTTGAGTACTTGTCTAAGTGGCTTGCCGGTGACACTCGTTGCAGTGTGTACTGCCCGGATTGTGGTCAAGGCCGAGGTGGCGACGCCAAGTAATGCAATGGCATTCAGCATCGCGTCAACCGCCTGATACCAAGCTTCGTTATCTAACTGATCAAGGTAGTGCGGAGCAATCGCCTCTGCGCCGGTACGACCGAGCCCGACGATGCATTGGGTAATGCTGGCAACCAGGGCAGCCTGACCCATAAATGTAATCAGCGCACTCGTGCCCGCGGTGAAGGGCATCAACATCACTCCACTCGTCACAACTATCCAACTGAGTATCGCGCCTGCACACGTCACCGCCGTGCCAAGTGCCTCAGCCACCACCTCCGACTCCCGAGGCTCATGCTCCAACATCCGCATAAACTCCGTCGGCCCTACATACCTGGGCGCTTCACGCAGTACCACCTTGATCGGCCGCACACTGCAAATCGCCCGAAACTCACGCAGTACCACCACGTTAAACACCTCGTCGATGTACACCACCCCCGCGCCAATCAGCGCCGGGTCCGCATCGATGGCAAAAAACAGCCGACGCAAATCCATCCGGCTTTCAATCCGCTGACGCGTAGTGCGGTGAGCCGAGGGGAATCCATCTTTCAGCACGGAAGCCGTCATCCTTAACTCCGAGTTTTGTGCGCGAGCCGAGAGCGTAAAGACCAGCAGGCATCAATGAATGTCGGAAGGTTCGCCAATTCAAGTCGGGCGGGTCTTTATCATGCTTTGGCGGCTTGCGTGCAGCGTGGCGGCTGAGGAAAAGTGCGCCCCACAGCACTACCAACGCACACCAAGGCAGGGAGCAGACATGGCCGTCGATATGTTTTTGAAACTGGGCGATATCAAGGGTGAGTCACGGGATCAAGCCCATCGCGACGAGATTGATATCACCCACTGGGCTTGGGGAATGTCGCAGTCGGGTTCGATGCACAGCGGTACGGGCGGCGGTGCGGGCAAGGTCAATATTGCCAACCTGAACCTGACAAAACCGCTGGATAAATCGAGCCCCAACCTGATGATGGCCTGCGCCAGCGGCCAACATTATCCGCAAGCGAAACTGGTGGTGCGCAAGGCGGGAGGCGCGAGCCCGGTGGAGTATCTGGTGATTACCCTGAAGGAAGTCATGGTGGTGTCCTACAGTACCAGCGCTGAAAACGGCGCCGATGTCCTGCAAGACAGTGTTGCCCTGAACTTCGCCACCGTCGACGTCAGTTACCAGCCGCAGAAAGCCGACGGAGGCAAGGACGGCGGGCCGGTAAAGTTTGGCTGGAATATCCGCCAGAACGTGAAGGCCTGAGGCCTCATCGACCGGTGTCGAGAAGGCGGGCGTATCGGCTGCACCTTAGCCTGAACGGCGCGCCCGCATTGAGCGCGTCAGGTGGAGGGTGCAGATATCTGCGCCCTCAAGGCGTACACACCAGTGCCTGACGCTCATAGTTCAACGCTTTGTTCTGCGGCGGTAACGCATAGGTTGCGTTGCATTGCTGATCGCCCCACTTGATGATCAACGTGCCCTGATCCTGTTCCACCAATGCCAGCGCATTCCCGTTCGGATCCGCAATCGCCAGTTGCTTGCCATTGGCGTCCTCCAGCGAAGCCCCGAACGACAGCGGTTTATGCTGTGCATCGTACAACTCAAACAACACCCGGCGTCCGGTACTGCCACTGTAGCGCGCCACCACGACGGCGCCACGGCGCGGTACCAGTTGCTGGGTGGCATTGGTGATTTCCACATCGCCGCCCAGGTCGCGGGTGTCCAGGCTGATCCAGTTGACCCGATAAGGTTGGGCCGTGGGGATTACCGCATAGCCGTTGTAGCCGGTTTCGACGCCGCTGTAGCTGCTGATCTTCGCCCCGGCGATGCCCGGCACCTCGGCCAGTGCGAAGGTCTCACTGACGGTTTGTCCCAGGTTGATGCCGCCCGCATGGGCCACCACGGAACCCGCAAGGTTGAGGTTCTGCGCGTTGTAGCCCTGGCCCTGGCTGTAGCCGACGCTGACATCCGCCACCGAGGTGCGGCTGTTGATATTCACCGAACCGGAGTCACCGCTGGTGTCGCTGTGGCCCGCCTGCACCGAATAGAACGTGTCGCTGGTATCGGCGACGTAGCCGTTGAGACCCGCCTGCGTCGTGGTGTCGCCATGCTGATGGCTGGTGGTGACAAACGCTCGGGGGGCGCGGGCCTGGCTGCCCAGCGGGAACGAGACGGACAAGTTCACCTGCGTATCGCTGCTGGGCTCGCCCAAGGTGACGATTTGCTTGGTGCGCGTCACGCCAACGTTGTAGCTCATGTCGCCCCAGTTGCCGGTGTAGCCGGCGGATAAACTCTGCGACCCGCCGCGGTTCCAGTAACGCTGGTCGCTGGCATTCACATACAGGCTGCCGAGTGCATTGTTGCGTCCCAGGCTCTGGTTGATGGTCAGGTCGGTCCGGGTTTTCGAATGCCCGGTCCGCACGCGCACGTCTTCGCTCATGTCTTCCACATGGTCGGTGAGCGTGCGGTAACCCTCGGTGGAGTAGCGGTAGGCGGCCAGGGTGAAGTTGGTGTCGGTGCCGGCAAAGGTCTTGGCGTACAACGCACGCACGCTGCTGCCCTGGGTGGTTTGCCCGCGGGCTTTGCTGGACGAGTGGGTGGTATCCAGGGAAAAAGCGCCGAACGCGGTGTTCTTGCCGGCGCCGATCGACAGCGCGCTGTAGTCGTCACTGGCTTGCAGGCCGACGATACCGCTGAGGTTGCTGGTCAAGCCGTACGCCAGGGTGCTGCTGATGAACGTCGGGCTCGCCAGGCCATCGGCGTTGCTTTTGAAGGTACCCGCCGAGACGCTGTATTTGACCTGGCCTTCACGCACCATGATCGGCAAGCTGGAAAATGCCTGCATCGTCACACGCCGGCTGCCGTCGGCTTCGATCACGGTGATTTGCAAGTCGCCGTTGGAGCCGCTGGGGTAAATGTCGTTGATCTCGAACGGGCCGGGCGCAACGTTGGCGGTGTAGAGGATGTAGTCGTTCTGGCGAATCTCTACGGTCGCGTTGGTCTGCGCCACACCACGGATCACCGGTGCATAGCCGCGTTCGCTGTCGGCCCGCATGCCGTCATCGGAGGCGAGTTTCAGGCCGCGATAACGCACGCTGTCGAACAAGTCGGTATCGGAGAAGATCTCACCGGCGCTGAACTGGCCCTTGATCGCGGTCACGTCATGCTGCACGTAGGTGCGGTTGCTGGTGAAGGTGTTCGAACGCCCGGTGCCGTTGCTCATGTTCGATTCGTTGCGCAAGCGCCAGGCACCCAGGTTGATGCCGTTGCGCAAGCCGAGGTTATTGGCGATGCGGGTTTTATAGTCACCGGCCGTGCGGCTGCTGTTGAGCTGGTAGTTGATGAAGGCGGCGGGAACGCCGTCGTCCCACAACTGCGGGTCTACATAACCGCGCAGGCCGCGCTGCATGGCCACTTGCGGAATGCTGGCGAGCAGGCGCAGGCGGCTGCTGTCGTAGCGCACGCTGGCGTCTTCAATCAACTCGGCGAGGGCGTAGCAGGCTTGTGGCTGCTGCGGGTCGAGTTTGCCTTCGGCCTGCAAACGGGTCATGTCGATACCCAACTGCTTGAGCAGGTCGAGGGTGAGGCAGGCCTCGACGCGAGCGTTTTTCGGGTTGCGCTTGAAGTCGATATCGCGCCGGCCCACCAGTACTTCGTTGCTGTACAGATCAACCCGGTAATTACCCGGCAGTACGCTGTTGGCCGAGAGCAATTGCTGCAAGTCGACCGGCGACTGCGAGCCTTGCAGGAAGGTGGTGTTGAAGGTTTCCGCAGCCTCATCGGCCATGGCCCACACGGGCAAACTGGCGGCGATCGCGAGCGACAGCGTCTTCAACTTCAGTGCGCCCCGTGCGGGCCTGTTGCTGGAAAGAAAAGACATGCGAAGACCTGTGACATCCCTGATTGGCGAACAGCCGGGCACGCAAACACGCACGCGAAGTGAGCCTGTGGGTTAGAGAAAAGGCTTAGGGTTTGAGGCGCGCTTCAGTAGCGTGCGAGGCAACGCCTGACACAGCGGCGGTGTAGTGGTTCTGCGCGCCATAGTCATTGATGCTGGAAAACGACAACTGCACTGCGCCGCTGGCGATTGGCGCACTGAGCGGGAACTGTTTTTCCTCGCCGGGCGCAATCATGGTGGAGTCGCTGGCCAGTTGCGCCTGCACTTTGATGTCCGCCATGGACACGTGGTACAGCGTCGGGTTTTTCACCTGCAACAGCGTCTGGCTGCCGTGTTTGGCCAGCGTCCATTCAAGCTGTGCAGGTGCTTGCAGCGCGCTGCCGGTGAGGCCGGCAGGGCGGTAAAAAATCTTGATGCGTTGGCGGATCGCCAACTGCAAGGTGTTCTCGGTTTCGCTGGCCTTGGGGATTTCCTGCACGTTGAGCCACACCACCGACTCACGGTCCGTGGGCATGCCTTTGCCTTCGTACAGAATGCGCAGCAGTTGTTGTTCCTTGGCGAATACCCGCGCCAGTGGCGGGGTGACGGCAAACGGCGCACGGCTGCCGCTGGCGTCGTTCATGTCGACCCAGGATTGAATCAACACATCCTGGTTACCGTTGCGCACGGTGATGTTGGCTTCCTTGTGGTCGCCATCGAATACGATACGGGTGGCATTCAGTGAAATGCTGGCGGCGGCCTGGGTAGCCATAAGCATGCCCAGCAGCCCCAGGCATGCGGCGATAGAACGAGGCAGCATGAGGGTTATCCGGTGTAGTCAAGAAAAATGGCGAGGCCGCAGGGCCTCGCACGTTCGGTGCGCGGGGCGCCGAGTTATTCGTATTGCAGGATGAACGGCAGGGTTGCGTCACCGCGACCGGCCGTGGAGGCGTTGGTTGCAGCGGTAGTGACGTAGGCGGCTGCGAAGCTCAGGGTGGCGTCGCCGCCTGCAGTGCCGGCGCCGTGCATGGTGCTTTCAATGCGCGCGGTGCTTGGCGAGCTGAGGTCGATCAGGCCGCCTTTGCTGTCGAGCAGGGCGATACCGACGTTTTGTGCAGTCGCCGAACCTGGGTTCAGGGCCAGTACTTTTTTGCCGGTGACCAGGCCCGAACCGCCGTTGTTGGCGTCGAAGATCATCGCGACTTTGGTGCCCTGGTTGCAGTTGACGTTCAGGTTGAAGTCTTTGGCGGTGACGCGACCGGCAGTTGGGTTTTCCGCGGTGCCCATGTCTTTGATCGACACGTTGCCCATGTCCACCGAAATGGTACGGTCGGAGTTCGCGCCGTCAACCGAGCACGCGTCGTTGTTGATCACGCCGGTGAAGGTGATTTTACCGCTGCCGCCCAGGGTTGGCGTCGGTGCAGGATCAGCGGCAAAAGCGCTGCCGGAAGCGGCGATAATGGCCGAGGCGATAACAGCCAGGGAAAACTTCTTCATGGTGATGTCCGTTAGTGTTAGTTGGAAAATGCTGTTGTTGAACTGCGAGGAAAGAGTAAGCGGCGAGGCGGCGGGCGCGAATAAGACGATTCTTATAAGCGTGGAGGCGGGCAGGTTAGTTACGCTTTTTAAGGGGCGGGAAGCCAGCAAATAAAGGGCGAAGCCATTATCCAGGAATGGCTTGCAAGTAAGTGGTTAGTTGAAAATGTTACGCGCCAGGCAATACGCAAGAAGGTCCTGGTCGCTGCTCACTTCAAGTTTGCGCATGGCCGATATTTTTTGCGCGCTGATGGTTTTGGAACTTCGGTTCTGGCTGCGCGCAATATCACTCACGCTCATGCCGGAAATAAATAAGCGCAGGATCTCGAACTCTTTGGGCGACAAGCTGGTGAAGCGCTCGTCGATCGCCGTCAGGGTCTCGATCACTGACGTCTTGGGCGGTTCCAGGCTGCGATAGGCGCTCTGCTGTGCAATCGCCTTGAGCGCCAATTGAATCTCGGTGTGCAACTGGCTTTTCTGAATGATGCCGACCACGCCCAGCTCCTGCAGGCGCGTGAGTATCAGGTGGTTGGAAATCATCGTCAGGATCAGGATCTGTACCTGTGGGAAATGCCGTTTGAGGTATTCCACCAGCTTCAGGCCATCGCCGTACGGCGAGTCGCCCGGCATGTTGTAATCGGTGATCACAATGTCGGCGCCCTGGCGCTGCAACAGCTCGATCAGGCCGGCCGAGCACACGGCTTCGCCGACCACTTGAAAGCGCGTGTCGCGCTCCACCAGTTCGCGAACGCCAAGCAACACGATCGGGTGATCGTCCGCGATTACCACGTTGAATTTTTTCATAAAGGGCCGTCCGTAGTGCCAGTTCAAGTAAGTGAAGTGTGCCCGGGCTGGAGAGACTCCAGAACGGCCGACAGACGCTGCATCACAGTCTTCACCTTGAGCTCAAGCGGGGTGTCGAGGCTGCCGCGGTTAAGCGCGCTTTCCAATTCGATGCAGGCCTGGGCCAGGCTCAGCGCCTGCACTGCGCCGAGGGCACCGGCGGTCGAATGCAGCAACTGGCCGAGGCCATGGGCATCACGCTGCGCCAGCGCCACGCCGATGCGCTGCAAGTCATGCTGCACGCTACTGATGAACAGCGGGCGCATCTTGTCCGACAGCTGCACGCTGTCGTCGAATACCGCCGTGACAGGCGCGAGCGGCGGCTTGACCTTGCACAGCTTGACCAACTGGCCGCGCAGGGTTTGCAGGCTCAAGGGTTTGACGATCCAGGCGTTCATGCCCACTGCCAGGCAACGCACGCCTTCCTCGCGCATCGCATTGGCGGTCACGCCGATAATCGGCAATTGCGGGTCATGCTCGCGCAAGGTCCTGGCCAGTTCATAGCCGTTCATCAGCGGCATATTCACGTCGGTCAGCACCAGGTCGAAGGCCTGCGGTTGCCACAGTTGCAGCGCCTGTTCGCCGTTGGCGGCCAGGCTCACCGAGCAACCGAGCGCTTCCAGCTGTTCCTTGATGATCGCCTGGTTGACCGGGTTGTCCTCGGCCACCAGGATGCGCAGCCCCAACTGCCCGGCGCTTTGTGGTCGCGCTGCCGCAGGTTGCTCATGCTTGCCGTGCTGCGCCAGTGAGACGGTGGCGGCGATGCTGCGTATGTCGTGCATATCCACCACCCAGCCTTGCGCCGTATGCAGCGGCGGGCTGTGTGCACCCGGCAGGCAGAGCACACGTTGACCGGCCCAGGGTTTGGCGGACTCGTTGGGCAACAGGTCCACCAGCACCGCCTGGCGGCTGTCCTTTTCGGGGCTGGTCGCCGCCAGGGCGGCCGCAATGCCCAGGCGGTTGAGCCAGTCACTCATCGACTGCGCCAATTCGCGCACCGGTGCCTGTACATACACCGGCGTCGCGCTGGGTTCGATCTGCGGCAGGTTGGTCAGCGTGCCGCAACACCGTGGCAGGCGCATTTTCAGGGTAAAGCTGCTGCCCAGGCCGGGCTCGCTGACCACGCGGATTTCTCCGTCCATCATCTGCGCCAGCCAGCGGCAAATCGGCAGGCCCAGCCCGGCGCCGCCTTCGCTCGCGGTGTCCGGCGCCTGGTAAAAAAGATCGAACAGCTTGGCTTGCTGCGCCTCGGGAATGCCGACGCCGGAGTCGGTGACTTGCCATTCCAGCTCAACGTTGTCGGCATCCAGCGCCATGACCCTGACGCGGATCACCACGCGTCCGACATCCGTGAACTTGATGGCGTTGCTCACCAGGTTATTGAGGATCTGGCGGATGCGCATCGGGTCACCCATCACGCAGTCCGGCAACTGCGCGTCGATGCAACTGTACAGTTGCAAACCCTTGCGCTGGGCGGAGGCCGTGTAAGTGTGGAGAGTGTCTTCGAGCAGGTCCAGCGGGCAGAAATCCACGGCTTCTATCGCCATTTGCCCGGACTCGATTTTCGACACGTCCAGCACATCGCTGATCAGCTGAAACAGCGTGCCCGACGAACGCTGAATGGTGTGCAGGTAGGTTTTCTGGTGCGCGTCCAGGTCCGTGAGGCCGAGCAATTCCAGGGTGCCAAGCACGCCATACAGCGGTGTGCGGATTTCATGGCTCATGGTCGCCAGGAACAGCGTCTTGGCCTTGTTGGCCGCATCAGCGGCGTGGCGCGCTTCTTCCAACGCCTGGGCGTCTTCGATATGCAGGGTGATGTCGTTGAACGCATACAGGCGCACGTTCTCGGCCTGATAGCGGGTCGACACAAAGCCGATTTGCAGGTGCCGGCCTTCGATTTCCAGGTGCGTCTCGCCACTCTCGGCGCTGTCGTGGGTACCGGCCATGGCCGCCACCAGGCGTGCGCTGCCCGGCCACTGTTGCGCGCGCTGGTTTTCGATCAGCACTTTGCCGTCACTGCGCCGCACCACGCACAGGCCGGTGGGCGCGGTGTCGATGATCACGCGGCTGAACGCGACACTTTCGGCTATGTGTTCGTGGGCCAGGCGCGCTGGGGTGATGACCTGGCGCCGGTACCAGCGGCTGCCGGCCCAGCCCAGGGCAATCAGGCTGCCGAAGAGCAGGGCCAGGGTACTCAGCGGCCACAACGCGGAGTGGAAGAAGTGCGAGTAGTTCAGGCCATACACCGCGCTCCACGGTTGCTGACCCGCTTGGGTTATCTTGAATTCGAAGCCATTGGCGGTGATGTGCATGCCATCGCTGAGTGGCGCTTCGGTTTCTGGCCCGATCAACCGCGTGCCGTCGGGGGCAATCAGGGTGAAGCGATCAAACGCCGAGTGGTCGAGGGCGCGCTGCACATCGTCAGCCAGGGCCAGGTCGAGCAAGGTGCCGATCACCACCTGGCCCTGGCCATCCAGAGGCAGGCCGATGTACGCCAACAAGTGTTCGGACTCGGGACCGGCCTGCCAATACACGCGATCCTGCTCCAGCGGTTGCGGCGTTTGCTCCAGGGTGTTTTGCACGGCGTTGACCACCGCCACCAGGTTGCCGGTTTCCTCGGTGCTTTCCCGACGCTGGTAGCCCACGGAGGGAACGGTGATGGTGTAGTTCGCCTGGCGGTTGAGCAAAAAGGTTTGCGGCGCCTCGTACGGTGACGAGGACCAGAAGGCGCTGTAGTAGCTGGTCAGGTGCGCGCCCAGGGCAAAAATCTGCGGCCTGGCGGCGGCGCTGACTTGCTGCTCATCGAACTTGGCGCTGAATGGCACTGAAAACGAATACTTCTGGCCTTCATAGAGCGTACGGCGGTTGTCGACCATGCGGCTTTTCAGGCTGACCTGAACGTTGGTGGCACGCAGCAGTTCGGCCTGGATGCCTGGATGCGTCAGGCTCCTGAGGTACGACTCTTGCTCCTGCAGGTTTTCCATCAGCCGCGCGAAGTGAAAAAGCGTTGCGCCGTAGCGGGTTTCGATCCCCCGTTGCAGTGACCAGTAATTGGTGAGGACCAACAGCAACGCGATCCCGATCAGCACCATCAGGCCTTTGTTCAGGCGCAACGAGCTGCGGGTAAAGGCTTCGAGGATCGCGTTGTTGTGCTTCATCAGAGGTTTCCGCAGGCGCAGGATAAATCGGCACTGGATGGAGCTTACTCCTTACTATGGAACAGATAATCCATGGCCACCAGCTAGTGAGATGTCGCGGGGCCATCATTGTTCAGTAATTGCTGAAATTGGTCCGAAGAGACCGCATGGGAAATCAGGAAACCCTGTACTTGATTGCAGTCGATTTTGCGCAGCAGGGCTAATTGCTGAGGGGTCTCGACGCCTTCGGCGACCACGGTGAGCCCGAGTTTGCGGCCCAGCGCGATGATGCTCGCCAACGCCTGGGCAATGCCTTCGTTGTCGTGACTGCCCTGGACCAGCGCCTGGTCGATCTTGAGTTCGGTAAACGGCGTCGACACCAGGTTCAGGTACGAGCTGTAGCCTTTGCCGAAATCATCCTGGGACAGGCCGAAGCCCTTGATGCGCAGACGGCAGGCACCGGCATAGAAATTACTGATGTCCTGCGGCACCGAGCACTCCATCAATTCGAAACAGATCATCCCCGGGATGCCATCGTGGTGCAGCACGAACTCCAATAAACGGTCAGCCAGGTCATGACTGTTGAGCAGGTGAGTGGGCAGGTTGATGGAGACCGGAATTTCATAGCCGCGCTGGCGCCAATGCTCTTGAGCGTGGATGGCTTGTTTAAGCACCAGCCACAACAGCCGTTCCTCCAGTTCAAATGCCTTGATCGCCGGCAGGAATGCGGCAGGCAGCATCACGCCTTGCTCCGGGTGCATCCAGCGCACCAGGGCTTCGGCAGCGACAATACGGCCGTTGGCCAAGGATTTTTTCGGTTGGAACCAAGCCTGGAACTGGCCGCTGCTCATGGCCTGAACCAGCGTGTGACGGTCGATGTCCATGTGTTCGGGTAATTCGGGGGAGGGCTTGCGCACCTTGTTCCTGAGCTGTTCCACCAGGCTGCGCAAGGCATCGGCGGCAACCGGTTTGGAGATCAGCCCGATCACTTCCACGTCGAGGTTTTTCGCCACCAGGCTGGCCGCCATCAACATGCGCCGCGACGCCGCACTCATGATCGCCAGTGCCGGTTTGCAGCGCAGGCTGGCCAGGCACTGAATAAACTGCACGCCGTCCATGCCGGGCATCAGCAGGTCGGTCAGAACCAGATCGAAGTCGCGCTGGCGCAGTCGCTCCAGCGCTTCTTTGCCGTCCTCGGCGGTCTCGAGCATGAAATCCCCCAACTCACTGAGCAAGTGCTGCAGGTAGATGTGCTGCAGGGGATGGTCCTCAACAATCAAAATACTAAGGGGCTTCATGAGTGTTCCGTGCATAAGGCGCCAGGGAGTTGAATAGAGCCCGCAACGCAAAGGGTTTGACCAGACAGTGGTTCATGCCGGCGGCCAGGCACAGGTCGGCCTCGCCGCGCATGGCGTTGGCGGTGGCCCCGATAATCGGCAACGGTGAGCCCAGGCGGCGCAGTTCGCGCGCCAGTTCATAGCCGTTGATGTGGGGCATGTTCACATCGGTCAACACCACGTCGAAGTTGCCGGCGGTGTACAGCTGCAACGCTTCCTGACCATCGGCCGCCAGCTCCACGGTGCAGCCGAGTTCTTCGAGTTGGTCACGCAATATCAACTGGTTGATGATGTTGTCTTCGGCCACCAGCAGGTGCAGGTTGAGTTTGTTCAGGTCGCGCTGGCGCGTTTGTTCATCGGCACGCGCCACCCACAGCCCTTGTGCCTGGCTCACGGCCTGGTGAATCGCACCCAGATGGTTGAGGTTGACGTGCCAGGCGCCGGCTTCGGCTTCCACGGCGATAGAGGCGTTGCTGCTCACGTGTATCACCGGTCCCGGCCACTCCGGCACCAGCAACGGGTCGACGCTGCCGGGATGCACTTGCAGCAGCAGATGGTTGTCCGGCAGCGTCGGCAGACCGGTCTGGGCCCGCGCGCCCCAGCGGCGCAACCAGCCGCTGACGGAGTTCGCCAACTCTGGGATCGGCGAGGCCACGTAGATGGTCTCGGCCAGCAACGCGGGCATCGGCGTGGTGGGCGCTTCCTCCAGTGGCAGGATCAGGCTGAAGCTGCTGCCCAGGCCGAGTTCGCTGACCATACGGATATTGCCGTTCATCAATTCCGTCAGGCGCTGGCAGATCGGCAGGCCCAGGCCGGTGCCGGCGACCACGTTGGTGTTGCCTTCACTCTGGTAAAACGGTTCGAAAATCATCGCCTGGTCTTCCTGGGCGATGCCTTTGCCGGTGTCCGAAACCTGCCACAGCAGGCTGGAGCGTTCGCCATCGCGGCCCAGCACTTTGACCCGCAGCACCACGCGCCCGTAGTCGGTGAATTTCACCGCGTTGTTGAGCAGGTTGTTGAGAATCTGGCGGATGCGTGTCACGTCGCCGATCAGCCGTTCCGGCAACTTCGGGTCGAAGCAGGCATACAGTTGCAGGCCCTTGCCTTGGGCGGCTGCGGCATAGCCCTGGATAATTTCGTGGACCAGGTCCAGCGGTGAGAATTCGCTCAACTCCAGGGCCAGTTGCCCGGCCTCGATCTTCGACACATCCAGCACATCGCAGATCAATTGCAGCAGGGTCGACGACGAGCCCTCGATGGCGTGCAGGTAGTCTTTCTGTTGGCTGTCGAGTTGGGTACGTGCCAGCAGTTCCAGGGTGCCCAACACGCCATACAGCGGCGTGCGGATTTCATGGCTCATGGTTGCCAGGAACAACGTCTTTGCGGCGTTGGCGGCATCTGCCGAATGCCGCGCTTCTTCAAGCGCCGCCTCGACCTGCTTGCGCGCGCTGATGTCGCTGAACGCGCAAAACAGCACGTCCTCGCCTTTATAGCGGGTCGGTGCGCTGCTCAGGTACAGGTGGCGGCCGTCGATGGTTTCAAAGTAGTCACTGCGTTCGGACGGGCCGTTGGCAAAGGCTTGCTCGATCCAGCCGGCGCGCAATGCTTCGCGCTCCGGGCCGTTGCCCAACCACTGCTGGGCCAGGGTGTTTTCCAGCACCACCTGGCCGTCGGTGCGGCGCAGCACACAGAGCGCGACGGGCGCGGTCTGGATCACATCACGGCCGAATGCTTCGCTTTCGATCAGTGCCTGGATGCGATGGATCGAGGGAATAATGAAACGCTGGTCGACCCGGCGCATCACCAACCAGATCAGCATCAGGCTGAACAGGCAGAACAGCAGCGAACCGAGCAGCTGTTTCCATAAGCCGGTGACCACTGCGCGCAGGTCGATGGAGTACATCAGTTGCCACTCCGAAGACTTCAAGTGCTTGCGGATCACCAGGTGGTCGGGCAAGAGGCCGCTGCCGACAAAACCGAAGAAGCTCTCTTCGTCGGGTTTCAGGTGTTGCCGGCTCAGTTTCGTATCAGGGCTGTTGGTGAAGACCAGCATGCCTTGGGAGTTGAGCATCATGAACGCCCCGGCGCTCTGGTCGCTGAGAGTCAAGGACACCTCACGGCTCTCCATTTCCAGGCCGAGCCAGCCGGAATTGGCATCACGGTCGTCCAGGCGAATGAAGATGTACAGGTGCGAGTGGTGTTCGGTGTTGTCGCTCAGCCATAGCTCGTTGAGCGTGGCCGGGTCGCTGTGTTGCAGGGCCTTGAGGCGGTTGAGCATGCACTTGGAAATCGGCAATACCTGTGCAGTCGCGTCGTACAGCCGCGTCACCTGCGGGCTGGGGTCGGGGCTCACATAGAGCAGGTTCAGTTGCTTGGCCTTGAGGTAGTCACGCATGCGTGCGGTCAGCCAGATGCTCCATTGGTTGCCGGGTGAATTACCCAGCTCCAGGTGTTGTTCTTCCGGCGAGGACGGGTAAAGCCGCGACTGCTTGCGCACCGCCGACAGGCTCAGGCTTTCGAGCAGGGCCTGGCGGTTGGTGAAAAAGGTATGGGCTTCGGCGATGGCGCTGCTCATGTAGCCGCGGCGCTGGGAAATGTCGTTATTGAAGGTCGAGAGCAGAAAGGTATAGACCCCGCTCAGGATGCCGACGAGCAGCACGGTCGCAAAAATACGAAGCAGCCTTCTGGCTGCTTCGGGTCGGGAGAGGACGGGGTTGATCTGGAGCAGATAACTTTTCAATCGCATCGGCAGACTTTAAGCGCGGGCCGTTGCGCCTGGCATAAGACGATCCTTAAAAATCATCTACTTGTAGTACATATCCACCACCACGGCGGCGTCGAACGCGCCGGGTTTTGGCAGGGTGCGCCATTTCAGGTCGGCGCGGAATTCATCGTGGCTCTGGCCCAGGCCCATCAGTTGCTGCAGGGTGAACCAATCGTTGAACGGCAATGGCTGGTCGCTTTCGGCGCGGGACAACGAGATGCCCACCGAATTGTTGTTGTCCGGCACCAGCAACCCGTTGATCACGCTGCCGCCTCCCGAGGTGCTGGCGAAGCGGGCGCTCACGGTGTAGGGCGTGTCGCAGCCCTTGCGCAGGTTCAGACTGAAGTTCGCGCTGCTGGCGACTTCACCGATTGAAGCCTTGCGCGACGGTGTGGGGAATTTCACCACGTTGGGGGTGATGGTCAGTTCGGGGGTGCAAGGCACGAAGCGGATGCCGTTCATGCCGGTGACCACGTAGTTGAAGTTGCTGTTGGGCCTTGAGTTGAGCCCGCGCACGCCGTCCAGTTGGAAGACGCGGTACGAGGTCAATGTACTGGCTTGGCCGCTCGGTGGCGTGGGGTCGTACTTCTCGATGAAGACACTGAAGTTGAGGGTAAAGCGCGCCTTGTCCCAACCGATGCAGTTGGAGGTGCAGCCCCGGTCGGAAAAGAACCCGGTGCCGACCTTGCCAGTGCTTTGGGTAATCGGCTGGTTGTTGTAGCGGATACCCACGCGAATGCCCGTGCCGATGCTCACACCGGCCGGGTTGACGTAGAAATACACCTCTTCGCGGCCGACGTTGTAGTCGTCCTTGCAGATCACATTGGTCGAGCGTGGGCCCGACTCCCAGATAATGCTGCCGTTGGGGGCGTCGGCGGCGACGGCCAGCGCGGTGCCCAACGCTTCCTGGGTGATGATCGAGCCGGTGCCGTCCTCACGGCACGCCAGCGCATGGCTGGTGGCGGGCAGGGCCGCGCAGACCCACAGCAGTATTGGTAAGCAGCGTTTGGTCAGTGACATAGGTGTAAATACCCCGCGATCTATCACTTGAGCGCCGCGCTATGGCGGGCCTGCAAGCCGATATCGGTGATTTCGGTGAAATGGAGGGTGGTGCCCTTGGGCAAGGCGCTCGGTGCCGTCAGGGTTTTGCTCTCATGAGGTTTGAGCAGCAGGTAATCGCTGAGCGTCACGCTGTCGGTCTGTACGTTCACCAGCGACAGGTGAAACGCGCTGGGGTTGCGGACCGTGAGGGTGTGCCCGTCAGTGCTGCTCCAGACCAACTGCTGCACCGCCTCGGCCGAGCCGCCCTTGAGCGCGGGCGGCCGATAGAACAGCTTGAGCCGTTGGCGTATCGCAAACTGCACGCTGTCAGGGTCTTCCGGCTTGAGCGGAATCTCCATGATGTTGAGCCAGAACAGCGATTCGCGATCGGTGGGCAAGCCTTCGCCGGCATACAGGATGCGCAGTGGGTGATGCTCCCCCGCGCCCAGTTGCACCAGCGGCTCGGTGGCGGCAAACGGCACCGCGCCGCTTGAGTCGTCATCGCCGGTGATCCAGGTTTGCACCACCACCTCGCGCGATGCCTGGTTGATCACGTTGATGCTGGCGGCCTTGTCCTGGCCGAAATAGATCAAGCGCGTGCCTTCGATTTTCAGTGCCGCGCTGGCGGGCGGCGGCGCGAGAACCAGCAGCCCGCAGGCGATCAGCACCATTCTGAGTAAAAACATGAGCACAGACGAATTCCATGGCAGCGTGAGAGGACGCAGGCCATGGTAGGGGCGAGGTGATGCGAGGGCTTTCAGGCGATTCTTAAAAGTGGACCGGTGCGCCCGGTGACCGTTTCAGAATCGCCTTAAAGTCAGGTTTCCCGCTGACGGTTACCGTGTTCAGCGTTGAATGATCGACGCTGATGCCCAACTGTCAGGTTTACCCTATGTCCAATAAAGCGTTACGCCTTCTGATTGCTGATGCAGACTTGTTGCAACGGATCAAGATCGAGAAAATGCTCAACCAGCTGGGCTATCACCGTATCGCCCCCTTGAGTTCGTTCGAGGAGTTGCAGGCGTTGACGCGCTCAGGTTGTGTGGCGTTCGACTTGTTGATCATCAACACAGCGCTGGTGCGATCCAGGCACGTCAACCTGTTGAAGTATTGCCATGACAACCCGCTGATTCGCCACACGCTGATCTATGACGGGCAATGCGCGCAGAGTTCGGTGGTGTCTGTATCGGTGAGCCAGACGCTGCACCTCTCGCTGTCGCAGTCGCCGGACTTCAACTCACTGCGCCGTTGCATGGAAATTGTCGACCCCGACCATAGCCTGCCGACCGTTGAGCGTCCGGTACTGCGCGCCGTCGACAGCCGTACCCAGCCACCCTCGGTGGGCCCGCGCGCGATCCCTTTGGGCGACCCGGCGGTGGTGGCGTGCGCCGTCGGGTTATCGCCCAAGCGGTAAGCGGGTGTCAGTCACGCCAGATGGGCAGGTAATTGCTGCCCAGCGTCCAATGCGCTTGGCCGGGAGTGAGGCACACGCCTCCGACCCAGCGCGCATGGCCGGCGTGATCGAGCCAATACGCATCCCCGTCCAGCACCTGCGCCCCCAGCGGCGTCAATAGCAGCTCGCGGCGTGGCCATTCGCGCTCGGTTCCGGTTTCGATCAGCAAGGGATTCGGCCCGTCGATCAACGGCCGCAGCAGTGCATGAAACATCATGTCGCCCAGGAATGGCAGCGGCTCGCGCTTGGCCATCAGTTCGGCAAACACTCTGCCGAAGGGCACCGGTCCAACTTCGGCGATGTACCTTAACGACAGGCGCTCGGTGAGCGACAGGCCGTCCACAAAACCTGGCAGTTCCTGCAACTGGCGCAGTAGCGCTGGCGCGAGGAACGGCAGCGATGCGTGCGGACTATGAGCCAGTTCCGCGAGCTTGACCGGTGAGCTGTCGCAGTACGCCGACCAGGCCTGTTGGGCCAACTGCACTGCCGCGTCATTGATCACGCGTCGCTGCGGCCATAGCCACGCCAGCACGTCGGGTGCCAACTGGCCAATGCCGATAAAGCGCTCGACGCCGGGAATACGGTCAACTTCAATCAACTCCAGCCTGGGCGGTGCCTGCTCAAGACCGGCCAGTGCGCGGATCAGAAACAGCTGGTCGTAGGCATCCGCCTCGCACCACAGCACGCTGTGGTTGGCGCTGGCCAAGGCGTCCAGTTGGTTATATTCATCGTCGACACGGCGCGCTGCATCCATGCAGTCCAGCGCAAACGTCTGGCTGATAAAGGCACTGCGCAAGGCGCGGAAATCTTCGCTGGGCAGGTCGCGAACCGGCCCCATGCACAACGGGTCGGTGAGCATCCGGAACTGCCCTTTGAACCCCGCCAGTTGCAGGCTGTGGGCTATGTCACTGCCACAGCGCCAGTGGGTGGTGCGGGCTTCATCGCAGGCCTCGAACATGGGGTGGCGGGCGGCGAAATCGAGGGCGTCGACATGGGCCTTGAGTTTGGGCCAGCTGCTGAAACCGAGCTGTCTGGCAACCTGCCATTGGGCCTGCGACAGGGTGGCGCCGGGGTCCTGGCTTTTCAGCTGTGCCAATAGCTCCTTGGCGCGCTTGCGCTGCTGCGCAAGGTTAATACGGCCGTCATGGGGCGAGGATACGGGGCGTGGCGACATACGATCTCCTTGTACAAACCTTTTCCGCTTTAAGGTTGGGAGTCGTAGCAATGAGGTGGTGCTTGAGTGTCTTGGGCGCAGCCCTTTCCGCGGAAGGTGGCGTAGAGAGCGCCAGGCGGGAAATATAGGCAGGATTGCTGTTCAGTGCAATTCAAAACTGTGGGAGCGGGCTTGCCCGCGATTGCGCAGTCTCAGTCACCAGATTCACTAACTGATCCACCGCTATCGCGGGCAAGCCGCTCCCACATTGGGATTTGCGTGACCGTTTACTTATCTTTTCTGGCATCCATGGTCTTTTGATGTTCCGCCAGGAAGGGCTGCTCCGCCGGATCAAAGCGATCAATCCCGGCGGTAAACCGATGCCAGTACGGGTACAGCGGCTGTCGGCGCGTTACGGCCTCGATACGCGAAGATTGCGCCTCGGTGAGTTTCAGCTCAGTGGCCGCAAGGTTGTCGCGCAGGTGCGCTTCGGTGCGGGCGCCGACGATCAGCGAAGTGATCCCCGGGCGATCCTTGAGCCAGGCCAGGCAGGTACGCGCCACTGACACGCCATGCTCATCACCCACGGCGGCAAGGGTCTCGATGATATCCAGCGCACGCTCCGGGTCATGCACATAGGGTTCCGGCCAGCCGCTGCCCTGGCGGGTGTTGGCCGGCGGCTTGTGCCCGCGCCGGGTCGAGCCGGTCAGCAGGCCTTCGCCCATCGGGCCCCACACCAGGGTGCCGATGGACTGGTCCAGCGCCATCGGCAGCAATTCGTACTCGGCTTCGCGAGATTCGGGGGTGTAGTAAATCTGCTGAGTGATGGGTTTGAGCATGCCGTGCAGCTCGGCTGTACCCAGGGTTTTCATCATCTGCCAGGCGGTGAAGTTGCTGGTGCCGAAGTAGCGAATTTTCCCGGAGCCCACTAACAGGCGCAGGGCTTCGAGGGTTTCCTCGATGGGCGTCACGCCGTCCCAGTTATGCAGCTGGTAGAGGTCGATATGATCGGTGCCCAGCCGCTTCAAACTGGCTTCGCAGGCGCGGATCAGGTGGTAGCGCGATGAGCCGGAGTTGTTTGGGTTTTTGTCCACGGGGCTGCGGCCCTTGGTGGCCAGTAGGATGTCGTGACGTTTGTCACCCAAGGCTTTACCGACGACTTCCTCAGCCAACCCGTGGGAATACAGGTCGGCGGTGTCGACCATATTCACCCCGGCGTCAAACGCGATGTCGAACATGCGCTTGGCCTGGGGCACGTCCACCGCGCCGCATTTTGCAAATTCGGCGCGCCCCCCAAATGGCACGGTGCCGAGGATGATTTCGGATACCAGCAGGCCCGAATGGCCCAGTTGACGGTATTGCATGTCGCCTCCTGTTTACGTTGCACGTGAACCTGTGAACTACAGGGGTGGCGATAGTTTGAATTTTTTCATGAAAACTTCCTGCGCGTGCCTCACCATGGCACCTAACACGGTTTAAGAGGGACCCCGCGTTCATGAGCGCACTGATAGAAACCCGCGGCCTTACGCGCAGGGACGCGCGCCGCCAGGTGGCGTTGCTGCAACCCACGGACTTCTGCTTGAACCGCGCCGACCGCGTGTCCATCACCGGCTCCTCGGGTTCCGGTAAAAGCGTGTTCCTGCGGGCGCTGGCATTGCTGGATGCGCCCACCAGCGGGCAGATCCTCTGGAACGGCCAGCCCATCACCGACGCGCAGATTCCCCACTATCGCAGCCACATCAGCTACCTCTCACAACGCCCCGCGCTGATCGAGGGCACGGTCGAAGACAACCTGCGTTTCCCCTTCAGCCTCAAGACGCTGCACACGCGCAGTTTTGATCTGCCAGCGGTCACCACGCTGCTGGGGCACGCCGGTAAAACGTCGGACTTCCTGGGCAAAAACGCCGCTGACCTGTCAGGCGGTGAGTCCCAGGTCGTCTCACTGATTCGAACCCTGCAACTGAACCCCGAAGTGCTGTTGCTGGACGAACCGACCGCGGCCCTCGACCCGACATCCTCGCGTGATGTCGAAGCGCTGATCACCGCCTGGTATGCCGCCGAGAATGCCCGCGCCTATGTCTGGGTGTCCCATGACCTTGACCAGGCCCAACGCATGAGCGCCCTCCACCTGCACATGACTGCCGGTGCGCTGAGTGGAGCGGCCCAGCCATGAACTATCAAAACCTCACCGCGCTGGACATGGGCATCGCCGCCTCGCTGATCCTGATCAACGGCGCGCTGTCATTGCTGCTGCGCCTGGGCCTCGGTCGTCAATTGCTCTGGGCGGCGGTGCGTACGGTGGTGCAATTGTTGGCCATCGGTTACCTGCTGGGGTGGGTATTCGAGTTCGCGTACTGGTATGTGGTGCTGCCGTTGATGTGTGCGATGACCTTGATTGCCGGGTTGTCGGCGGCGGGGCGTGGGCGCAGGACCTATCGCGGGCAGCGGGTCGACAGCATCCTGTCGGTGTGGGGCAGTTCCTGGTTGGTGACGGCGGTGGGTTTGTTTGCGGTGATCCGCATCCACCCGTGGTACGAGCCGCAGTATGCGATCCCGATTTTGGGAATGATCCTCGGCAATACACTGACCGGTGTGTCCCTGGGGATCGAGCGCATGACTCAGGAACTGACCTCGGGGCGCAACACCATCGAGATGATCCTGGCCCTGGGCGGTTCGCGTTGGGAAGCGGCGCAGGAAGCCATCCGCCAGGCGGTGCGCGCCGGGATGATCCCGACACTGAACCAGATGACCGTGGTGGGCATCGTCAGCCTGCCGGGCATGATGACTGGCCAGGTGCTGGCCGGGGAGAGCCCGGTGGACGCGGTGCGCTACCAGATCGTCATCATGTTTTTGATCGCCGCGTCGTCGGCGCTGGGCACGGTCGGTGCGGTACTGCTCACCTACCGGCGGCTGTTCTCCAGGAGCCACCGGTTTTTGCGCGACCGATTGGAAGAGCGCTGACCGTCAGCCCGCGTCGGGCACACCAAAGTCCAGCACCACTTTCATTGCCTGAGTCTTGTCCGCGGCCAATTCAAACGCCTGCACCGCGTCGCCAAACGGCACGGTGTGGGAGATCACCGGGCGCACATCCACGATGTGGCGATTGAGCAAGTCCACCGCCTGGGCGAATTCGCTGTGGAAGCGGAAGGTGCCGCGTAATTCAATCTCGCGACTGACCAGCACATTCAGTGGCAGCGTCACATCACCCCCCAGCCCGACCGTCACCAGCACACCGCGCGGGGCGATGCATTCCAGGCCGTTGCGCAGGGCCTGGGCACTGCCGGAGACTTCAAACATCACATCGAAATAGCCCTTTTCAGCGCTGTAGCGCTTGAGCGCATCGTTGCCGTCGGCCAGGTTGTGCAGGCGCGTGGCGCCCATTTTTTCGGCGCAGGCGAGGGCGCTGGCGGACAGGTCAACGGCGACGATCTCAGCGGCACCGGCGGCGCGCAGGCTGCCGATCAGCAGGTTGCCGATCGGGCCGCAGCCGGTCACCAGTATGCGTTTGCCGAACACCGTGCCGGCGCGTTGGATCGCATGCAAACCCACCGACAACGGCTCGGCCAACGCACCTTCGGCGAGGCTGACGTGGTCGGCCAGGCGATGGGCCTGATGCGTCTCGATCACCAGGCTTTGGCGAAACGCGCCCTGGATATGCGGGAACGGCATGGCGCTGCCGTAGAAGCGCATATTCAGGCAATGGTTGGGCAGGCCTTGATGGCAATACCGGCAACCGCCGCAAGGGCGCGATGGTGAAACGGCAATGCGTTGACCGACCTTGAACGAACCGGCGTCACTGCCCACGGCGTCGATCACCGCCGACACTTCGTGGCCGAGCACCATCGGCTCACGCAGGCGCACGCTGCCGAAGCCGCCATGCTGGTAATAATGCACATCCGAACCGCAGATACCGCCACGGGCTATGCGTACGCGCAGTTGATCGGGCGCGAGGGTTTGCGGTTCATCCTGGGGATCGACCCGCAGGTCTTTCGAGGCGTGACAGACGATAGCGTGCATAAGGTTCTCCGGTTTACAGCGAGGCGGTGATGCCACCGTCGACATACAGGATATGGCCATTGACGAAGCTGGCCGCGTCACTGGCGAGGAAGACGGCGGCGCCGGCCAGTTCGGCCACCTCACCCCAGCGGCGGCTCGGCGTGCGCTGTACCAGCCAGTCGCTGAATTCGGGGTTGGCCACCAGCTGTGCATTCAGCTCGGTCTTGAAATAGCCGGGGCCAATGCCGTTGACCGTCAACCCATGGGGGCCCCAATCGATAGCCATGCCCTTGGTGAGCATTTTCAGTGCGCCTTTGCTCGCCGCATACGGTGCGATGCCCGGACGGCCCAGTTCACTTTGCACCGAGCAGATATTAATGATGCGCCCACGTTTGCGCGCGATCATCGCCCGCGCCACGGCCTGGCCCACCAGGAAAGCGCTGTCGAGGTTGGTGCTGATCAGCTCGCGCCAGTGTTGCTCGCTGTAGTCTTCCAGCGGCCCACGGCGTTGCATGCCGGCGTTGTTGACGAGGATGTCCAGCGGGCCAAGGCGCTCTTCAATATCGGCGACGGCGGCGTGGATGGCCGCGCTGTCGGTGACATCAAACGCCTGGGTGTGCACCTCCAGGCCTTCCAGCGTCAATATGGCGGCCGCCTCCGCTAAGGTGCTGCGGTTGCGCCCGTTAAGCACCACTCGCGCACCGGCCTGGGCCAGGCCACGAGCGATGGCCAAGCCGATACCGGCGCTGGAGCCGGTGATCAGGGCAAGCCGACCGTCGAGGCGGAACGTTTCCAACACGTTTTGCATGGGGTTGTCTCTCCTGGCGCGCTTATGGTGATAAGCGTTTGATCCACTGGCGCTTACTTCATCCCAGTGTAGGGTGCAGGTCCAATGTTCATTTATGATCGCCTGATCAATATCGGTGATAACCAGGAGGGCGGATGGAGCTCAAGCACTTGCGCGCGTTTGTGGTACTGGCCCAGGAGCTGCATTTCGGGCGGGCGGCGGCTCAGTTGTCGATCGTGCAACCGGCGCTGAGTATGCAAATAAAACTGCTGGAAAGTGGCCTCGGCGTGCGCCTGCTGGACCGCAACCGCCACTCGGTGACGCTGACCGACGCGGGGCGGGTGTTTCTGCCGGAAGCCCAGGCCACCTTGCACCAGGCGGCGCGGGCGGCCGATACGGCACGCGCGTCCAACCGCGGCGAAATCGGGCGGGTGCGCTTGGGGTTTGTGTCTTCGGTGTTGCCACAGTTATTGCCCGAGTTGATCCGTGCGGTGCACCAGCGCTACCCGCGTATCGAACTGGAGCTCAAGGACATGCCCGGCCCTGATCAAGCGGCCGCCTTGAAGCATGGCCAGCTGGACTTCGGCCTGATGCGCCTGCCGGCCGCCCACCCCGGCGTGCACACCCGCGCGGTGCTGCGCGAGCATTTTTGCGTGGCGTTGCCCATCGATCACCCACTGGCGGCCCAGGATTTCATCCGGCCTGGCGACCTGCTCAAACTGCCGGTGTTTATCCTGGCACGGCGTTACGCGCCGGGGTTCTATGACGAGTTTATCCAGGCCTTGGGCATCCCGCTGGCGATCGCCAGCGAACTGGGTGAGTTCACCACCATGCTCGCACTGGTGTCCGCCGGGTTGGGCATCGGGGTGTTGCCGCAGCAGGCGGCGCGGGCGTTGCCTGCCAATTGCGTGTCGCGGCATTTGCAGCTGGGCGGCTTCCAGGCCAGTACCGGGTTGGCCTGGACCGAACTGGACAGTGCGGTGAAGAGCACCGTGTTCAATCTGATCGTGGAATTGTTTGGCGAGTGACATCGGCTACCCACCGGGGTGCTAAGCCGCGGCGGATTTCAACCGGTTTTTCCGTCGTTACCCACAGATGACGCCGGGGGCGTACCGGCTGCGGCAGTCGGGGTTGAGTTGACGTTCCACGCGCCGCCCAGCGCCGTATACAGGTTCACCTCGGCGACCAATTGGGCCAAGCGGTCGACGATCAGTGCCTGCTGTGAACTGAACAGCGAGCGCTGCGCATCAAGAAACGTCAGGTTGCTGTCGACGCCGCTGCGGTAGCGGTGTTGGGCCAGGTCGTAATAGGCCTGGTTGGCCGCGACGAAATCCCGTTGCGCCTGCAGTTGGTCATTGAACGTCTGGCGCGCGGCGAGGCCGTCGGCAACTTCCTGGAACGCGGTCTGGATGGATTTTTCGTACTGGGCCACCGTAATGTCTTTCTGCAATTTGGCGTAATCAAGGCTGGCACGCAGGCTGCCGGCGTTGAAGATCGGCAGATTGATTTGCGGTTGGAAGGTCCAGGTGCCGGTGCCGCCCTTGAACAATCCTGACAGTTCGGTGCTGGTGCTGCCGGCGTTGGCCGTGAGGGTGACCGACGGGAAAAACGCTGCGCGGGCCGCGCCGATATTGGCGTTGGCCGCTTGCAACTGGTACTCGGCCTGGAGGATATCCGGGCGCCGTTGCAACAGGTCGGACGGCAAGCCTGCGGGCACGCGTGCCACCAGGTCATCGGCCAGTGGCCGCGACGGCAGGTGCTCATCCACCGGGCCGCCAACCAGCAACGCAAGGTTGTTGAGGTCCTGGGCGACCTGGCGTTCATAACGGGCCACGCTGGCACGGGTACTTTCGACGGCCGTGCGGGCCTGTACCACGTCCAGCGCCGACGCCTTGCCCGCACTTTTGCTGCGGCTGGTCAGTTGCCAACTGTGATCGTTGGCCGTCAAGGTTTGCTGCGCCAGGGCCAGCAGCTCCTGGTCGGCGCGCCAGGTCAGGTAGGCGTTGGCGACATTGGCGACCAGGCTTAGCTGAGTGCTGCGCCGGGCTTCTTCGCTGCCCAGGTAGGTGAGCATCGCCTGCTCGCTGAGGCTGCGCACGCGGCCAAACAAATCCAGCTCATAGGCGCTGAGCCCTAACGTGGCCGAATAGTTGGAGGTGATCGCCGACTTGCCGGTGCCGGTTACACCGGCCGGCAACTTCTGGCGCTTGCCGGCACCTGTCGCGGACACCGCCGGGAACAGGTCCGCACGCTGGATGCGGTACTGGGCCTGGAACGCTTCCACATTCAGTGCGGCCACCCTGAGGTCACGGTTGTTGACCAGCGCGCTGCCAATCAACTGTTGCAGGGCCGGGTCGTGAAACAGTTGCTGCCAATCCGGCTTTACCGCTACGGCGTTGACCTGCGCCAGGCGGTAGACGCCGCCTTGGGGGTACTGCGCAGGGGTCGGCGCCGCAGGCCGTTGGTACTCGGGGATCAGCGAACAACCGCCGAGCATCCAGGCCATACCGACGCTGGTGAGTGTCCATTTGTTCATCAGGCGCCAACCATCCATTTAGCCAAACCATGCCGCCCACTCACGCCCAACTTGGCGGCGGCGCGCTTGAGGTAGGTTTCGATCGAGCTGTTTTTTACGCTGAGTTTTTCGGCTATCTGCGGCACGGTGCCGCCGGTCAACAGGCCCAGGCAAACTTCCTGCTCGCGCGCCGACAGGGTGATATCGCTGAGGGACAAACGCGTGTAGAACTCGCGCTGCAACTGCGATTGCTCGAGCAGATTCTGGGCCGGCTCGGACTCGGCGTGCGGCACCAGACGCAGCAGGTGTGCATGCCGCTCCATTAAGGGCAACAAGGTGTCCGACAAGCATTTGAGAAACGACAACTGCGCCAGGGAAAAGGCTGGCTGGGTGGGCGAGCGATAGAACGAAATCACACAGCGCCGGTTGCCCTGACGCGATACCAGATTGCACTGGTGCGAACTGCCACGCGGGTGCGCGCTGTTGGCATTGGCTTTCATCTGGATCAGCAGCGGGTCTTGCATGCGCAGCATTTCCCGCAACAGCGGATGATCATTCAGTGCATGCACGGTCTGCGGCGCAGACACGTCCTTTTGCAGCCCGGCGCTGCCGAGCAGCTTGATATCCAGCACGCTGTCGCGCAGTTCGTCCAGGGTCCATTCACTCAGGTCGACCAAGTGCATCGGTACCCATTTATCCACCAGCTGCAGCATGTTGGCGGCGAAGGTTTCCTGGCCGCTGTTTGAAATCAACTCGCCCATTTCTGCATAGAAATGCGGGCTCTGCGTGTCACCGATACTGCGGGTCAGACTCATAGCCATCTCATCCTTGATGTCGAAAACCGTCAACGGACGCCCTGGGTCTGTGTGGGGCGATCCGTACTTCTTGAACGTAACTCGGCGTTCGAGATTTCATTTAGCCATAGCGATTTATCCTACGTATGTAGCGGAAACGAGGGACACAACCTGCCATAAAATCCACGTCATTAATTCGACGCTTCTGACGGTGGATTCCGCCCACGAAAAGCCATGAACGAATTTTAGGATTGTTTAAATCATTGATATTTAAATAGAAATTAATTCAGCTAAATACGCTGGAGAAAACCGCAGCGGCCACATATAGCCAATTTCCTACAAGGCTTTAATCGTTCCAGCAGTGAACCATCAGCCAAGCCCGCTGCTGCCGCCTCGGATGTCCGGGTTTAGGGTGACAGACAGGTCCTGACCCCCATGCTCAAATCCGGCAATTTCGGCGTAATGGGCCCCTGCGCGGCCAGTGCCTGACCCCATGAGAAGGATCTTATGAAGCATTCCACCAGCCTGCCGCCCAGCTTCCCCCTGACTGCCGCCCAACAGGACATCTGGCTCGATCAACTGCGGGTGGGCAACTCGCCGCTGTACAACATTGGTGGGTATGTCGACTTCGCCGGCCCAATCGTGCCGGAGCTGATCCAGCGCGCCATCGAGCTGCTGGTGGCCAAGCACGATGCGTTGCGCACTCAACTGCACAGCGACGCGAACGGCTTGCCCCGGCAAACCTTCGCCGCCGCGTTGAAGGTGCAGGTGCCGCAGCATGATTTCTGCGCGTTGCCCGATCCGCAGGCTGCCGCCCAGGCCTTGATGCAAGCGCAAATGGCGCGGCCCTATGCCATGGCCGGTGAACCGCTGTTTCGCTTTTTCCTGGTCAAGCTCGACGACGATCATTACCGCCTTGGCACCCAGGCTCATCACCTGATCCTCGACGGCTGGGGCTTCGGCCAAATGCTGCAATCCCTGGCTCGCCTCTACACCGACCTCAATCAGGGGCGCGCACCGGAGCCGCATGCGCCGTCCTATATCGACTTTATCGACACCGACCAGCGCTACCTCCAATCCGCCCGTTATGCCCGCGACCGGGCTTACTGGCTGGACAAATACCAGGTATTGCCGGAGCCCTTGTTGACACCTCGGCACACTGCCCAGGCGCCGAGCAACACCCTGGTAGAACCGTTCCCGGTGGCACTGCTCAACCGCATGGAGCAAGTGGCCAACCGTTACCAGGCCTCGGCATTCCATGTGCTGCTGGCCGCGCTGTACGTGTATTTCACCCGCACCAGCCAGCGCGATGAGTGGGTGGTGGGGTTGCCGATTCTTAACCGTTCCAACGCGCGTTTTCGCTCCACCGTCGGGTTGTTTACCCAAGTCAGCGCGGTGCGGTTTCAGTTTGCTCAGCAACTGCCTTTCAGCGCACTCGTGCGTGGCGTGCGTGATCAGCTCAAGCAGGACTTTCGCCACCAGCGTTTCCCCTTGAGCGAAATGAACCGTGAGCTGGGCCTGCGCAGAGCCGATCGCGGCCAGCTGTTTGACCTGTCGGTGTCCTTCGAACAAGATGACCATGACCTGCGTTACGGCCAGGTCCAGGCCCGTGCGATCAAGGTGTCCAACCACCATGAAGCATTGCCGATTGCCATCCACCTGCGCAGCAACCGTTACCAGGACACCGCGTGCCTGCATTGCGTATACAACGAGGCGTATTTCACGCACGACGAGGTACAGGCGTTGGCGCAGCGCTTCACGAGTCTGCTGGAACAGGGGTTGCAGAACACGGCGTTGACGGTCGCCGAGTTTTGCCTGGTGACGCCCGAAGAACAGGCCCAGTTGCAGCAGTGGAATGCCACTGCGCAGCCCAATGCCACACCGCAAACCCTGCACCGGCGCATTGAAGCGCAGGCCTTGCGCGCACCCGACGCGATCGCGGCGGTGTACCAGGGGCAGCAACTGACCTATGCCCAACTCGATCAGCAGGCCAATGCCCTGGCGCATCAACTGCTGGAACACGGCGTACAGCCGGATGATCGCGTGGTAATTGTGGCCCGACGTGGGCTGGACACCTTGGTCGGGCTGTTGGCCATCCTCAAGTCCGGCGCCTGTTATGTGCCGGTGGATCCGGCCCATCCCGCCGAACGCCTGAACTACCTGCTGCACGACAGCTCACCGGTGGCGGTGCTGACCCAGCATGACCTGCTGCCGCGCTTGCCCATGCTGGACGTGCCGGTGATCCGGCTGGACCAGCAAACCGGCGCCCTCAGTGACAGCCCGCGTGTGGTGGTCACACCGTCAAACCTTGCCTATGTGATCTACACCTCGGGCTCTACGGGGTTGCCCAAAGGTGTGATGGTCGAGCACCACTGCGTATCGAACCTGGTGGACTGGCACTGCCGAGCGTTCAACCTGCACGCGGGCAGCCACACCGCCAGCGTGGCCGGGTTCGGCTTTGATGCGATGGCCTGGGAAGTCTGGCCAGCACTGTGCGTGGGGGCCACGCTGCACCTGCCGCCGGCTCACGACGGCGGCGAAGACATTGACGCGCTGCTCGATTGGTGGCGTGCGCAGCCGCTGGACGTGTGCTTTCTGCCGACACCGGTGGCCGAGTACGCCTTCAGCCAGCGCCTGGAGCATCCGACCCTGCGCACCTTGCTGATCGGCGGCGACCGCTTGCGCACGTTCAGCCGGGCGCAGACCTTTGATGTGATCAATAACTACGGCCCCACCGAAGCCACCGTGGTCGCCACGTCCGGGCGTGTCGAGGTCGGCCGACCGCTGCATATCGGCGCGCCGGTCGCCAATGCCACGGTGTATTTACTGGATGAACAGCAACGGCCGGTGCCCATCGGTGTGGCGGGGGAGTTGTACGTCGGCGGTAAGGGCGTGGCGCGTGGTTATCTGAACCGCCCGGAACTGAGTGCCGAGCGCTTTGTGCACGACCCTTTCAACCCCGGCCGGATGTACCGCACCGGTGACCTGGCGCGCTGGATGCCCGATGGCACTCTCGAATACCTGGGCCGTAATGATGACCAGGTGAAAATTCGCGGCGTGCGTATTGAGTTGGGAGAAATCGAGGCCGCACTGGCCAGCCATCCTGCGGTCAAGGAAGCGGTGGTGCAGTATCGTGAAGGTCAACTGTTGGCCTGGTTCATTGCGCAGTACAGCGTCGACATCGAAGGGCTGCGCGCCCATCTGCAAGCGACGCTACCGGATTACATGCTGCCGGCCGCGTATGTGAAGCTGGAGGTGCTACCCCTGACCGCCAACGGCAAACTCGACCGCAAGGCCCTGCCAGCACCCACGCAGGCGGCGTTTGTCACGCGCTTGTTCGAGGCGCCGCGCGAGGGCGTGGAAACCCGACTGGCGCAGATCTGGGCCGAGCTGCTGCAGGTGCAGCCGATCGGGCGGCATGACCATTTCTTCGAGCTGGGCGGGCACTCGCTGTTGGCGGTGCAACTGGTACAGCGCATGCGTCAGGCAGGCTTGCATGCCGACGTGCAGGTGCTGTTCGGCCAGCCGACGCTCGCCGCGCTGGCAGCGGTCACCGGTGGCAGCGATGTGCACGTGCCTGCCAATCGGATTCCGCCGGGTTGTACCCAGATCACGGTCGATATGCTCGCACTCGCCGATCTCGACGCGCCCAGCCTTGAGTGCATCGTCGCCGGCATCCCCGGTGGCGCCGCCAACGTGCAGGAAATCTACCCGTTGGCGCCCTTGCAGGAAGGGTTGCTTTACCACCACATCACTGACGAGCGCGACCCCTACCAGCAACATGCGATGTTCAGCTTTGCGCGCCGCGAGCAATTGGACGCGTTTGCCCAGGCCTTGCAGCAGGTGATCAACCGCCACGATATCCTGCGCACCAGCCTGGTGTGGGACGCCCTTGAACAGCCGATGCAAGTGGTGTGGCGCGACGCCCGATTGCCGATTGGGCCGCTCAGTGAAGAGCATGCGCCGCTGGACTTGCGCCAAGCCCCGCTGATGGCGCTGGATTATGCCGAAGACCCGCACCACCAGCGCTGGCTCGCCAGGTTGCGCTTCCACCACCTGGTCAATGACGCCACGTCGATGACGGTGCTGGCGGACGAAATCCGCGCGCACATGCTGGGTCAACAGGCGCAGCTTGCGGCGTCGGTGCCGTATCGCAACGTGGTGGCGCAGAGCCGCTGCGCGGCGCGACAGGCCGCTCACGAGGCGTTCTTTCGCGAGCAATTGGCGACTGTCGACGAGCCGACCCTGGCCTTCGCTATGCAGGAACACCAGGTTGATCGGGCTGAGATCGAAGCCTTCGAATGCCCGATAAACGACGCCCTCAGCCAACGCCTGCGCGGCCAGGCGCGCGCCCTTGGGGTGAGCGCCGCGAGCCTGTTTCATTTGGCTTGGGCTCAGGTACTCAAACAGGTGTCAGGGCGTGACGACGTGGTGTTCGGTACCGTGCTGCTCGGCCGTTTGCAGGCGGGCGAGGGCGCCGACCGTGCTCTGGGCATGTTCATCAACACCTTACCGTTACGCCTGCGCCTGGCCGGGCAAAGCGTGGTCGACGCGCTGAGCGACACTCACACGCAGCTGAGCGCCTTGCTCGCGCATGAACAGGCGTCCCTGGCGCTTGCCCAGCGTTGCAGCAGCGCGTCACCGCTGTTCAACAGCTTGCTCAACTACCGACACGCCAGCGCCGACAGGGATTTCAAGCTGGTGCCGGGCGTCGCGTTGCTCAGCAGTGAAGCTATCCTCAGTTACCCGCTGATGGTCACGGTGATTGATGGTGCAAGCGGCTTTGACCTCAAGGTCATGGCGCCGCGCAAGGTCGGCGGCGAACGCCTCTGGGGTTATCTCGATACTGTGCTCAACGGGCTCGTGGACGCGCTTGAACACACGCCGAAAGCGCCCTTGCGCGAGGTGCCGGTGATACCTGGCAGTGAGTTACGCAGGCTATTGGTGGACTTCAACGCGACCGAAACCGACTACCTCGACAACCTCACCGTACACGCGTTGTTCGAAGCGCATGCGCGGCAGATTCCACATGCCATCGCTGTGCAGGCCGGCACGCGGCAACTGACTTATCGCGAGCTCAACGAACGCGCCAATCAGTTGGCCTTCCACCTGCGCGAGCGTGGCGTGCAGCCCGATTCGCGGGTAGCGCTGTGTGTCGAGCGCGGCCTGGATCTGGTGGTAGGGTTGCTGGCGATCCTCAAGGCGGGCGGGGCCTATGTGCCACTGGACCCGGGCTACCCGCGCGAGCGCCTGCTTTACATGCTTGAAGACAGTCGCCCCGTGGCATTGCTGGTGCAGGCGGCTACCCGCGATCTGCCAGGCGACGTGTCGATCCCGGTGCTCGACTTCGACCGCTGTGCCTGGAGCCAGGCGCCGACCGGTAACCCATTGGTGCCAGGCTTGACCGTCGCCAACCTCGCCTATGTGATGTACACCTCCGGCTCCACAGGTACACCCAAGGGTGTGATGGTCGAGCATCGTGGCCTGGGCAACCTGATGCAGTGGGCTTCCCGGCTGTGCCCGAACGCCGAGGGCGGCGCGTTGCTGCAAAGGGCGCCGTTCAGCTTCGACGGCTCGGTGTGGGAGCTGTTCTGGCCGTTGACCAACGGCATGCGCCTGGTACTGGCGAGGCCTGATGGTCATCGCGACCCGGCCTACCTGGCACAGGTGATTCGTGAGCAGCACATCAGCGTGATTAAGTTTGTGCCCGCGATGTTGCAGCAGTTCCTCGAACTGGAGCAGTCGGCGCTCTGCACCAGCCTCACTGACGTTTTGTGCGGCGGCGGTGAACTCTCCGAAGCCTTGGCCCGTGGCGTACAGGCGCGCTTGCCCAACGTGCGATTGCACAACGTCTATGGCCCCACCGAAGCAACGGTGGACAGCAGCGCCTGGACCCTGGAGCCCGGTGCGCCGGTGCCCACCCGGCAACTGCCGATCGGGCGGGCGATCAGCAACACCCGTCTGTATGTGCTGGATGACAACGATGCTCCGGTGCCAATGGGCGTCAGCGGCCAATTGCATATTGGCGGGGTCGGCGTGGCTCGCGGCTACCTGGGGTTGGCCCAGATGACTGCCGAGCGTTTTATCGACAGCCCGTTCGTGGTCGGCGACCGTCTGTATCGCACCGGCGACCTGGTGCGTTACTTGCCGGACGGCAATCTGGAATTCCTCGGGCGCAATGACTTTCAAGTGAAGTTGCGCGGCGTGCGCCTGGAACTGGGTGAAATCGAGTCACGCCTTGCGGCGCACCCGGCGTTACGAGAGGTGGCGGTATTGATTCGCGATGAGCGTTTGGTGGCGTATTTCTCCCTGCGCGGCCAAGCGCCGAGCGTGGAAGCCTTGCGCGCCCATGTGCTGAAGCAATTACCCGAATACATGGTGCCGGCGGCCTTTGTGCAGCTTGACGCATTACCCCTCAACCCCGCCGGCAAACTCGACCGCAAGGCACTGCCGGAGCCAGGCGTGGAGTCGGTGGTGAGTCGTGCGTATGAAGCACCGGTAGGCGAAGTGGAAACGTTGATGGCGGGTATCTGGGCCGACGTCTTGAAGTTGGAGCGGGTAGGGCGCCATGACCACTTCTTCGAACTGGGCGGGCATTCCTTGCTGGCGGTAAACCTGGTGGCGCGCCTGCGCAAGGCCGGGCTGGCGGTGGATGCGCGAACCTTGTTCAGTCAGCCGACACTGGCGCAGTTGGCCGCGTGCACGGTGGCGCAGGTGTCACGCGTAGAGGCGCCTCAAACCGCGATCCCCCAACTGAACCGCCGCCGCCGGATCTGAGGCCTGGACGCGGCTGAGCCGGGCGTGGGGCTTCGCCGCGCTAGCCAGGTGTCAGTCAGCGTGGTGTGGGAATAAACGCCACGCTGCCGCCCGAACGCTTCTGGAACATCCGCTCGCCATTGTCGGGTTGAGTCGTGATCACCGTGTGATCGTTACCCAGGTAGGCCAACGGCGTCGGGTCTTCCTTGGAATACTGCGCGACGATAATCGTGTGCTGCGGGTCGAAGTGCTGGCCGCTGGTGTGTTCCAGCCAGGCCATCAACGCTGCGCTGTCGCCCTGGCGTGGGAAGTCCTGGGTTTCACTGACGTAGTAGAACGGTTTGCCGCCGTTCTGCAGGTACATCGGCAGCTTGTTGTCGACTTCCACCAGCACCATCTGCCATTGGTTCCACGGTGCGTGCTTGACCGCCTCGGCTTGTACATCCTCGGCGAAGCGGGTTACCCCGCCATTGCCGGTGGTCCAGGGGTAGATCACACCCAGCACCAGCATTAAAAAGCCCGCGGTAATCCCAAAGCCTTTTTGCCAGCGTGGCCAACTGGCGGTTTTTTTCTCCAGGCGCTCACTCAACCACCAGGCGGCCAGCAACTGCGCGAAAGGCACCAGTGGCAACACGTAATAGCTGCGGCGGCTGCCACTGGCGGTGAAGAACACAAACAGCAGGCCCAGCCCCCATACCAGCCAGCGTACGTTGGGTGGCGTCTGGCGCCAGTGGCGCACAGCCAGCCACAAGCCGAGCAACCAGCACGGCGCCCATGGCAGGGTGTAGGCAGGCAGGTAGATCAAGTAGGTGTAGATCGGCCCCATGTGGTCAAACGGGTCGAAGAAACGTACGACGTTTTCCTTGAACACCAGTTCGAGGCCGCTTTCGCCGTAGGTCGGTGCGCCATAGAAGTGGGACAGCACAAAAGGAATCGCGTAGAACGCCGCAGCGATCAGCATGGCCAACAACAGCCGCAGGTTGAGGTGACGCTTGTAGCGGTGTTCGCTGAGCAGGTGCGGTAACAGCACCAGGCCCGGCAGCACAAAGCCGATCAAACCTTTGAGCAGTGACGTCGCGGCCAGCAGCAGGAAAAATACCGTGTAGCGCCCCAGCCGGGTGTCATCCGGCCCGCGCCAGTACCACCAGACAGCGGCCAGCACACCACATACGGTGAGCACATCGGCGGTGGCTACCCGTGCCCAGAACAGAAAGTAGAAGGTGGTGGCCAGCATCCAGCCGGCAATCAGCCCGGTGCCTTTGCGAAACAAGCGTTCGCCAATCAGATAGACCAGCCAGATACTCAGCCAGGCCCCGATGACCGATGACAGGCGCAGTGACCACGGGCCGAGCCCGCCCATCACGTTGGCAAACGCGGTGATCAGCCAGTAAGAGGGCAGCGGTTTGTCGTAATAGGGCGCGCCCTTGAGGTACGGGTCGAAATAATCACCGCTCTGCAGCATCTGCAAAGCGATGTTGGCCCAGCGGGTTTCCGGCCCCCACAAGTCGCGACTGCCCAGGCCCAGCAGCAGGAGTAACGCCGAGACGCCCAGCAGCAACACCAGGGCGCCGCGTTCGGTTTTCCAGAAGCTCATGGGCTTTTCTCACGGCAGACGTAACGTTAAGGAAGCTTCGGATAGATGATCAGTAACAGGGCGCCCTTGCGATACCGCTTGCCCCCCGCTGGTAACTGGCCTTCTTCACGGTGTTCGCTGGTGCTCTTGACCCGCATCAGCACGCCCACAGAACCTTGCTGGCGCGCCTCGGCAAGCCAGGTCTGGACGCTGTCCAGGTCGACCTTGCGCTGCACCGAATCGGCATACGTCAGGCCATAGCGCAGTTCGCCTTCGGTGTCATAAAACGACACTTGCGGCCGACGCAGACGCCAGGACAATGCCGACGCCGAGCCCAGCTCGTTGCTTAGCAGAGCATGGGTTTGTTGCAGTTCATCCAGATGCTCAAGCACGAACTGATCCGGCATCTCGGTATCGGTGATCATGGCCGGCATGCCTGCCGGCAACAACGCGACCAGCAAACCAATGCCCAGCGCCGGCATCGCCCATAAGGTCAGCGGGCGAACCGCTTGCAGCAGGTTGGCCAGGATCCAGGCCAACAGCACGATGAAGGCCAGGGACAGGCTGAACATCTCGGCGTGACTGTTGCCGTATACCGGGTTGCTCATTTGCAGGTAGATCAACCCCACCATCGCCACCAGGCCGAACACGGCGTTAGCCAGGCCATTGATCAGGATGGTGCGGGTCTTGCCTTGTTTGATCAGGTCAGTCAGCGCATGGCCCATCAGCAGCGCCAGGGGCAACAGGCACGGCATGATGTAGGTGGGCAGCTTGCCGCGGCTGAGGCTGAAGAAGGCCAGGGGCAGCAGCATCCACAGAGCGATGAAGACGATCGGCGGCTGGGCTTTTTCTTTCCAGGTTTTGCTCAGGGTGGCTGGCAACAGCCCGGCCCATGGCAAGCAGGCCACGACCATGATCGGCAGGAAGAACCACCATGCGCGCGCGTGCTGTGCATTATCGGCTGCGAAGCGGCGGATGTGCTCATGCCAGAAGAAGAAGCGCCAGTAGTCCGGTTCCTGCAAGTGAATGGCCAGGACCCACGGAACACAGACCAGTGCCGCGACCACGATTGCCAACGGGCCATACCGCAACAACTCGCCCACGCGACGCTGCCAGAGTATGTACGGCACCGCGATCAGCACGGGCAACAGCCAGGCCAGAAAGCCCTTGGTCAGGAAACCCATGCCGCACGCCACGCCCAGCACTGCCCAGGCGCCCAAGCGGCCACGCGAGGTGCGGCTGTCCAGCGCAAACCACAGCGCAACCAGGCTGAGGTTGACCCAGAAAGTGAACTGCGGATCGAGGTTGGAATACCCGGCCTGGCCGGCCACCAGCCCGAAACTCATGTAGAGCAGGGCGCAGGCGAAGCTTTTGCGTGGGTCGTTCCACACGCGGCGGGCGATGAGGTAAGCCAGCACGACGCTCAGCCCGGTGGTCAACGCCGAGGCGATGCGCACGCCGAACAGGTTTTCGCCGAACACCGCCTGGCCCAGGGCGATCAGCCAATAGCCGGCGGCGGGTTTTTCGAAATAACGCACACCCATGAAATGCGGTGAGATCCAGTTGCCACTCAGGAGCATCTCCTGACTGACCTGGGCGTAGCGGGTTTCATCCGGGATCCACAAGCCGTGCAAGCCCATGGGCAACAGGTAAAACACCGCGAAGGCCAATAGCAAAAGCGGTAGGGGTTTCAATCGGGTCATGAAAACGTCGCTCCCTGACGTTTAATGGCTGAATAGGAGGGCGTGCAAGTATTAACGCAAAGCATCACAAAGTTCACTAAGTGGCTGAAAATATTCATGACGTCCTGAAGTAACGGGCGCAGCTAAACATGCCAGAAGAGGGCTGTCGCCTTGCTGAACATGAATGTTGCGAAGTGTGTCGAAAAGTGTCTAGAGCTTCTTCAGGGCGTTAGCCCAAGCCACGCTGTTGATTTTTCCCAGTGTCTCGAACTTACCGTTAGCCAGCACCCGCACAAACAAGGCACTGCCATACTCGGAAAACCGCGCACGGGGGAAACCCAAGGCTGTTTCGAAGTCGGAGATACAGCCACTGTGAGTGACAAACACCAGGTTGCGTCCCGGTTGTTTGTGGCTGAGGAGTTCTTCGCCAATGGCTTTGCCGCAAATGGTTTTTTCGTTGGTGGTCAACTCGGCCTTGCCGAACATGAAGTGCGATGTCTGTGCCGTACGCAGGGCCGGGCTGGCAAGCACGTCGCTGTTTTCCATGCCCAGGACCTTGAAGGCCTTGCCCACTTCTTGTGCACGCTGGGTGCCCAGAACGGTGAGGCCTTCAGGCGCGGCGAAGCACGGGTTGGCCGAACGGTCGCAGCGCTCTTCATGACGCACCAATACGATCAATTCGCCATTGCGCCATGCAGGTATTACTTGTGAGTTCAGCAGGCGATCGCCAATGCCCAGGTCACGTGGCGATGCAGGCCACAGCATAAAACCGGCGAGCAGCAGCACGATGACTGCAAGGCCTGCCCACCACTTTTTGAAGCCTTTGAAATAGCCACGGCGCACGCGCGGTTTGGTCAGGGTAAGGTCAACCACATCATTCACCATGGGCACTGTAGGCAGTGTTTTATTAAGTAGGCGCAACGCATCGACGCAATCCCGTAGGGGAATGAGAGGCTGTCATAGGGCTGCTGTCTTTTCGCTGAACATCTCGCGGTTATAAAAAGTCGCGGCTGGCAACTAACAAGTTGCCGAATTTCGACGCTTGGAGGGCAATTTAGAGGGGCAGGGGTGGGCAAGCAGTGAAATCCATGTGAAAAATTTGCGTAGGGCTGACGGTCAGCCGTTATTCTCGTTCGGAGTCCTTCAAACGAGCGTTCTTATGTTGCAGGTGCAAGGTGTGCTGAAAAGCTACGTCACCCCGCAAGGCCCGTTGCCAGTGCTGGCGGGCGTCGACTTGTACCTGAGTGAGCGTAGCAGCCTGGCGCTGATGGGCGAGTCGGGCAGCGGAAAAAGTACCTTGCTGCACCTGGTGGCCGGGCTTGATCGGGTCGACGGCGGCCGTATTCAGGTGGGCGAGCAACGTCTGGATCAACTGAGCGAGGCGCAACTGGCGCGCTGGCGTCGTACCGAAATCGGCCTGGTATTCCAGCAGTTCAACCTGATCGGCAGTTTGCGCGTCGAGGACAACCTGGCGTTCCAGGCACGCTTGGCAGGGCGCTTTGATCCGCGGTGGCAGGCGCAGTTGGTTGAGCGCCTGGGCCTGGGGGACTTGCTCAAGCGTTATCCCGAACAGCTGTCCGGCGGCCAGCAGCAGCGGGTCGCGGTGGGGCGCGCGTTGGCGTCGCGCCCGGGTTTACTGCTGGCCGATGAACCCACCGGCAATCTCGACGAAGCCACCAGTGATGATGTGCTGCAACTGTTGCTTGACCTGCTGCGCGACAGCCCCACCAGCCTGTTGATGGTCACCCACAGCCCGCGCATCGCTGCGCGCCTGGACCGGCAGGTGGTGTTGCACCGTGGGCGTGTCGTGCCTGCGGACGCGTGTTGAGATGGCGGTGTTTTATTGGGCGTTGCGCGCGCTGCTGAGCCATTGGCGGCGGCACCCGGTGCAGTTTTTCAGCGTGCTGACCGGGCTGTGGCTGGCCACTGCGCTATTGACCGGGGTGCAGGCGCTCAACAGTCAGGCGCGAGACAGCTACGCGCGTGCCAGCCAACTGATTGGCGGTGAGCCCCAGGCCAGTCTGACTGCGCCGGACGGTGCGAGCTTCCCCCAAGCACTGTTTGCCGAGCTGCGCCGCGCCGGGTGGCCGGTGTCGCCGGTGGTGCAGGGGCGTTTGCTGCTCAAGGGGCATGAGGCGCAACGCCTGCAATTGATGGGTATCGACCCGTTGTCGTTGCCTGGCGGTGGGGCGGTGGCGGGACAGCGCTTGAGCCAGGCCCAGAGGGTCGCGTTTTTCACGCCGCCGGGGCGCACGTGGATCGCCCCGCAAACCCTGTTGGCCCTGGGCTTGCGCGAAGGTGAGCAAGCGCTGACCAGCAGCGGGCAAGCCTTGCCGCCGTTGCAGGTGCAGCAGGACATGGCCCCCGGCGTGTTGTTGACCGATATCGGCTATGCCCAGCCCTTGCTGGAGATGCCTGGGCGACTGTCACGCTTGCTGCTGGACAAGGCGTTTGCCGCCCGCCTTCCCACACCGCCGGCCGCGCTGCAACTTAAGCAGGCTGAGGAAAATAACCTGGCGCGCCTCACCGAAAGTTTTCACCTGAACCTCGACGCCCTGGGCTTTTTGTCCTTTGTGGTGGGGTTGTTTATCGTCCACGCGGCGATCGGCCTGGCGTTGGAGCAACGCCGTGGGCTGTTGCGCACCTTACGCGCTTGTGGGGTCAGTGCCCGGATACTGATCCTCAGCCTGGGTGTCGAACTCGGCGTATTGTCGCTGCTGGGCGGCGTGCTCGGTGTCGCGAGCGGTTACCTGTTGGCCAGCCTGTTGCTGCCGGATGTGGCCGCCAGCCTGCGCGGTCTGTACGGCGCCGAGGTACCCGGCCAATTAAGCCTGAGCCCAGGGTGGTGGCTCGCAGGATTGGGTTTGAGCCTGTTCGGCGCGTTGCTCGCGGGCGGCAGTAGCCTGTGGCGCGCGGCGCGTTTGCCGTTGCTGGCGCTGGCCAATGCCCAGGCCTGGCATGAGGCTCATGGGCGCTGGTTGCGGCGTCAGGGGTGGGTGGCGGGGACCGCGCTGGTGATCGCCCTGCTGGCGCTGTGGTTGGGTGACAGCCTGGCCGCCGGGTTCGTGCTGATGGCCACGCTGTTGCTGGGGGCGGCGCTCGGCCTGCCGGTGGTGCTCAATGGGGTGTTGACGGTGGTGCTCGGGCGCAGTCGTGCGGTGCTCGGCCAGTGGTTTCTCGCCGACTGCCGCCAGCAACTGCCTGCCTTGAGCCTGGCACTGATGGCATTGCTGTTGGCGCTGGCGGCGAATATTGGTGCGGGGTCGATGACCTCGGGCTTCCGCCAGACATTCAACCATTGGCTGGAACAACGCCTGACCGCCGAGTTGTACCTCAACCCACAAAACCCGGCCCAGGCCGACCAGCTGACGACCTGGTTGGCGCAGCAACCGTTGGTACAGGCGGTGCTGCCTACGTGGCAAGTCGCGGTGCAATTGCAGGGCTGGCCGGCGGATGTATTTGGCGTGGTCGACGACCCGACCTATCGCCAGCACTGGCCATTGCTGGAGGCTACGAGCACGCCGTGGGACCGCTTACTGCAAGGCGACACCGTGATGCTCAGTGAGCAATTGGCGCGCCGCTTGAACGTGCGTCTGGGGGACGCGATTGCTATCCCCACGCCTGCGGGGCGGTGGTCACCCAACGTGGTGGGGATATACGCTGACTACGGCAACCCCAAGGGCCATCTGCTGGTCAATTCGCAGCACCTGTTGGCGCATTGGCCGACGCTGACACCGGCACGTTTCAACCTGCGGGTGCTGCCGCAAAACGTGCCGCCGCTGGTGCGTGAAATACAGCGCGTATTTGCCCTGGAGGACAGCCGCATCATCGATCAACAGCAACTCAAAGGCTGGTCGAGCCAAGTGTTCGAGCGCACCTTCGCCGCCACCGCCGCCTTGAACAGCCTCACCCTCGGCGTGGCCGGTGTGGCGTTGTTTATCAGCTTGCTGACCCAGAGCCAGAGCCGTCTGGGCCAACTCGCGCCGCTGTGGGCGCTGGGCGTGACGCGGCGGCAGTTGATGCTGCTCAACCTTGGCCAGACCTGGCTGCTGGCCGTGTTGACCCTGGTGCTGGCTTTGCCGTTGGGCCTGCTGCTGGCATGGTGCCTGGACGCAGTGATCAATGTGCAGGCGTTCGGCTGGCGTCTGCCGTTGCAGGTATTCCCGTGGCAGCTTGCCCAACTGTTGGGGTTGGCGATGCTTGCCACCTTGTTGGCGTCGGCCTGGCCGCTGTGGCAGTTGTACCGCAGCCGCCCGGCGGATTTGCTGAGGACCTTTGCCAATGAAGATTAAAGCGCTGTTGTGGGCAACGCTCGTGCTGTTGAGCGCGTGCGACAAAGTGCCGGCGCCGGAAGAAAGCTTCGCGGGCCTTGGCAGCGATGCGGCGGACTTCGCCCAAGTGGTGCCCGGTAAGGTCTTCAGCTTTCCCGAAGACCATGGCCCACATGATGGCTTTCGCATCGAATGGTGGTACGTCACTGCCAATCTCAAGGATGCGCAAGGCAACCTGTTTGGCGTGCAGTGGACATTGTTTCGCAATGCCCTGAAGGCCGGGCCTACACAGCCAGGCTGGCACGACTCGACGGTTTGGCTGGGCCATGCCGCCGTCACCTCTGCTACCCGCCACTATGCCGCCGAGCGCTACGCCCGTGGCGGCATTGGCCAAGCGGGCGCTCAGGCGGTGCCGTTCAACGCCTGGATCGATGACTGGAATTTCGTCACCCGCCCAGGCGCCGCAAGCCCGTTGGCGGATATGCAACTCACGGCCAGCGGACCGCAGTTCGCCTACGACTTGCACCTGACGTCGAACCGACCACTGGTGCTGCAGGGCGACAAGGGCTACAGCCGCAAATCTGATCAAGGGCAGGCGTCTTACTACTACAGCCAGCCGTTTTTTGCGGCGGCCGGCAGCGTCACCCTCGACGGTAAAACGTACCCGGTCAGCGGCCCCGCCTGGCTCGACCGCGAATGGAGCAGCCAACCCCTGGCAGCCAGCCAGACCGGTTGGGACTGGTTCTCGCTGCACCTGGACCGTGGCGAGCAGTTGATGCTGTTTCGCGTGCGGCAAAAGGACGGCGCGGGTTACCTGACTGGCACCTGGATCGACCAGCAGGGCCACACCCAGACCCTGCACAATGCCGAGATCCAGCTCACACCACTGGCCACCACCGACATAGACGGGCGCAGTATTCCCACGCGCTGGTCGCTGAAAATTCCCGCCAAACAACTGGATATCACCCCCCTGGCCGTTAACCCGAATGCGTGGATGAACCTGAGTATTCCGTATTGGGAAGGGCCGGTGCAGTTTGACGGTGGCGTGGGGTATTTAGAGATGACGGGGTACTGACTGCGCGTGGTCTTTTTCCTGTAGGCGCGAGTTCACATCCGCCTAAAAAAATACTGTACATGCATACAGTCATGTTCTACAGTCCATCCCAGGTGACCGGATGTCACCGGTCACCCGAGCTTCAATTTTTTAACTATGGATGGATAAAAAATGAAACCCACAAAAGCCCTGATGCTGGGCGCGGCCATGATGGCCTCCTGCTTGATTTCGGCCTCTGCCCTGGCCGAGCAAACCCTTCCCCAACTCACCCCCGGAACGGTCAATCAAGGTCTGATTGACGCGCTGAAACCTGGCGGCACACTGACTGCGGTGCCGATCTCGGACGAGCTGCGACAAAAGTTTTTGGACGCCAAAATTGGCAAGGCCAAAGCCCCTTCCAAAGCGGCCAAGTCGGCGCCGTTCAACACGGCTGTCAGCGCGTTGAAAAAGCCGAGCCAGGCCTCCCTTAAAAGTGCGGCTGTCGCCGCCTTTGAACCGCTGTTTCCCACCCTGGAGATCAACACGCTTTACACCATCACCGAGGTGCAAACCGGCCAGGAATTTCCTTACCACTTCAACCTGCCGCAAAACGCCCGGGTGCTGGTGCAGTTGATCGATCAGAGTGCTGGCGCCGATATGTCGCTGACCCTGTTCCGTGATGACGGCCAGGGTAATCCGCAGCTGATCGACACCTCCGACAACCCGGGCAATGCCGATGAATACCTGGGCGGCGTGCTGCCTGCGGGGGACTACTACTGGTACATGGTGGCCAAGACCGCGAACAACGCGCAGTTCAGTTTCGGCGTGGCGGTGGATACCAACATCGATGCCTTTGAGCCGAATGACAGCGCGCAAACTGCCTTTGTACTGCCGGACTCGATGAACAAGGTGACCGGTAATCTCGACAACGCCAACGACGTCGATTACTTCGACTTCAAGGCCGTACGGGGTCAAAGTGTGAGCATGTACCTGGCAGGCGATGAGAGTGGTAGCCGCAACCAGTGGATCTTCGACCGCTTCGATGGCACCAATTGGGTCACGGTGCCGGCCGGTTCCACCTCGACGTACCCGAGCGTAACGCCGGGCACGACCGTCAAGGTGCGTGTGCGTGCCAACCCTGCGGTGACGCAGGACCCGACCAAGCAGTACGCATTGAGCCTGGGCTCTACGCCACGGCTGAACACGTCGGATGTGAAGGGCGACAACATCGTGCGGGTGCCGGCATCGATCTTCTGGATGGCGACCCAGGCCGGACGCACGTTGAACTGGAGCACTAACTGGTCCGACTCCACTGGCGCACCTCTGTTGGGCGTCACGCCGATCCTGCGCGTCGACAAGCGCTTTGAGGGGACCGAGTTCCACTGGACCGACTTCAAGGCCAGCACCAACAGTGCGGGCACATCCCAGGCGAGTGCCGCGCTCGGTGAATGCTTCGGCGAATACCGCGTGCAATACCCGGACAGCAGCACCGGTGTGAAGTACAACTGGGACACCACCTTCAACTTCGGCGGCTGGCGTATCGAGTTGGACGAGTTCCCAGGCGTGGGTGTCGGCGGTGACAATGTGTCTTATGTGACCTTTGGGCACATCTGCACTCAGAACATCATCCATTGATCCGCTGATGCAGTGGAAAAGGGGCAGCCTGATCAGGCTGCCCCTTTTTTGTCAGTCACGCGCCAGCGCCAGCTTCAGCGGCAAGCGCGCCATGCTCTTACTGTTCAACGAGCCCAGGTACAACCAGTCGCCGTATTCCCGCGCGCTGGTGATCGGCGAGTAATTGCCTGTGCTGCCATCCTGCAAGTTGGCGATGACCTTGCCGTCGGTGTCCAACCCGAGCACGAAAGCTTTGTGCTCGATGGGGTTGGGCAGCACCATCAATGCCCGCACCATCACCTTGCGCAACAAGGGGTAGCCGGCGAAACCATCGAGCAATGGATTGCGTGGCGTGTACAGGGCGACCCAGAAACGCTCGTGCCCGTTGAAGCTGAGGTTGTCCGGCAAGCCTGGCAAATTCTCGGCAAACAGATCGTGGCTGCCGGCTCGCTCGCCTTTGAGCCAATAGCGGCTGATGCGATAGGCGCCGGTTTCATTGACCAGCACATAGTTTTCATCCGGTCCCAAGGCTACGCCGTTGGCGAATTGCAGATGATCGAGCAACACCTGCGTGGTGCCGTTACTGAAGTCATACCGCAACAGGCGGCCATCGCCGCCATGCTCGATCACCGCTTCAGCGTCCTGGCCATAGCCCCAACGGCGTGATGCATCGCTGAAATACCCATAGCGCCCACTGGCGTCGATGCTCACGTCATTGGTAAAGCCAAACGGTACGCCATTCGCGGCGCTGCTTAACGGCGTGAGTTGGCGGTTGGCATCGAGTGCAAGCAAGCCCTTGACCCCGTCAGCCACGATCAAACGCCCATCCGGGTGAAAGGCCAGGCCGAGGGGGCGGCCGCCGGTGTTGGCCAGCACCTCCAGGGTATGGCTGTCGGGCGCGGTGCGGATGATGCGACCGTCATGCAAGCCACTGATCAGAAAACCCTGCGCATCCAGCACCAGAGCCTCAGGGCCTTGAATGTCTTGTGCGCCAATCTTTTGTACGGCCTTAAGCCGCTGGTTCTCGGCGTAGGTGCCTTCCTTCATCGACGGCGCCGTGGGCGGGGACCAATTCACCGGTTGCACTTGGGTCGGCATCAGCAGCAGAAAGGTAATCACCGCAAGCGCAAGCACGAACAGTAAATGACGCGGGTTTTTGCGGCGGTGGCTCATGGCTTTTCCTGATTGTCGTGGGCGCTCGGTTCCCAGTGCAAGGTGCCGAACAGGTAGTCCATCAGCGGTAGAACGATATTGAAGTTGCGCCCTTGCATAAGCTCGCGACGGTGATGCAACGCGTGCAGTTGATGCATCTGGCGAATCCACGGCAGGCGTGCCACCGGGTGGTGAGCGGGCAGGTGTTCGCAGGCATGGAACACTTCATAGAGCAGGTAGCCGAGGATCATGCAGCCGGCAAACAGCCCGGCCACATTCGGGCTCAACTGCTTGAGCAGCCACCACGCGGGGAGGCTGATGATCAGGCTGTGCAGCACGATCAACCAGGCGGGAAACAGAATCACGCGCCAGTCCTTGGGGCTGTCGTAGGTCATGTGGCCGGGGGTGAAGAAGCTGTGATGATCACCGGTGTGGCGTGCGTAGAACAGCCGGGCGAAGGTATGTTTGCGGTGGCCGAGGTGGCGGTGGACGAGGTAAATGCACAGGTTGAAAAACACCAGGGTCAGCGGCACTGCCAGCCACTGGAGGGGAGTGATGTGCTCGGTAGAGGACCAGGCCAGGGTGATGCAGACGATGCCGTAGCCGAGCACAAAACCTGCATGCAGCCATGGGTTGTAATGGCGGTTCACTTCACTGCGGTAGCGGCTGCGAAACGTTTCGGTGGGGTGTGCCATGGCGGGAAGCTCAGGATGTTTTTGTTGGAGGCTGAGCTTAGTTGGCGCGCGCGATTGTGCGAGTTTTTGCGCAGTGCACACCGCCTCTGTGGGCGCTGGCTTGCTGGCGATGGCCTCCACTTGGAATGCCTGATGCACCGAGGTGTCTGCCTCGTCGGCCAGCCAGTTGCTCCATTTGACCGGGTTCAATCTGCAGTGCCATTGAACCCCGAGTGACCAATGGCCTCTTGCACAGCACCCATTTACTTGCTAGCTTCTCGCAAAATGTTAACGATAACATTTGCTCTAAAAATAAAAACAAAACAGAGATCCACGCCATGAAAATGCTCCCGAAAACCCTGTGTTTACTGGCTGTCAGCATCACCCTCGGCAACGCGGCCCCCGCTTTTGCCGACGCCGCCAAGCCCATTCGCATCGGCGCCTCCTTCCAGGAGATCAACAACCCCTATTTCGTCACCATGAAAAACGCCCTTGAAGAGGCGGGCGCAACCATCGGCGCGAAACTGATCATCACCGACGCCCGCCACGACGTGTCCAAGCAGGTCAGCGACGTCGAAGACATGCTGCAAAAAGGCATCGATATCCTGCTGATTAACCCGACCGATTCGGTCGGCGTGCAGTCTGCGGTCAAATCCGCCCACGCTGCCGGTGTCGTGGTGGTGGCCGTGGATGCCCAGGCCGATGGCCCGCTGGACTCTTTTGTTGGCTCGAAGAACTTCGACGCCGGCTTCCAGGCGTGTGAGTACCTGGCTAAAAACATTGGCGACAAAGGCAATATCGCGATCCTCGACGGCATCGCCGTGGTGCCGATCCTCGAACGTGTACGCGGTTGCAAAGAGGCCGTGGCCAAGCACCCTGACATCAAGATCGTCAGCGTCCAGAACGGCAAGCAGGAACGTGACCAGGCGCTGACCGTCACCGAAAACATGCTGCAGGCCCAGCCCACGCTCAAGGGTATTTTCAGTGTGAATGACAACGGCTCCCTCGGTGCACTCTCGGCCATCGAAGCCAGTGGGCTGGACGTGAAGCTGGTCAGCGTCGACGGCGCACCCGAAGCAATCAAGGCGATCCAGAAACCCGGCAGCAAATTCATCGCCACCTCGGCGCAATACCCCCGCGACCAGATCCGCCTTGCCCTGGGCATCGCCCTGGCCAAGAAGTGGGGCTCGCAAGTGCCCGCCACGCTCCCGGTGGACATCACCTTGATCGACCAGGCCAAGGCCAAGGACTTCAGCTGGTAATTCGCCCAGGCCCCACGCCAACCCGTGGGGCTTAAGGTCACCTACTGAATACGAGGTCGGCGGTATGAGCAGTCTTCTGAAGCTGGAAAATATCTGTAAGCGTTACCCGGGTGTGCAGGCCCTCAAAGCCATCAACCTGCAAGTGGAGCGCGGCGAAATCCATGCCCTGCTCGGCGAAAATGGCGCGGGCAAATCGACCCTGATGAAGATCCTCGGCGGCGTCGAGCATCAGGACGAGGGGCAAATCCTGATCAACGGCCAGGTGCAGCAGTTCGCGACCTACCGTGATGCGATTGCCGCCGGTATCGGCATCGTGTTCCAGGAATTCAGCCTGATTCCCTACCTCACGGCGGTGGAAAACATCTTCCTCGGCCACGAGCTGAGCAACCGCTTTGGCCTGTTGCGCAAGCGCGAGATGGTCGAAGCATCGGAGGCGTTGTTCAAGCGCCTGGGCGTGAGGATCGACCTGCAATGTGCGGTCAAGCACCTGAGTGTGGCCGAGCAGCAGTTTGTCGAAATCGCCAAGGCGCTGGCCCTGGATGCGCGTTTGCTGGTGCTTGATGAGCCGACGGCAACCCTCACGCCCAGTGAAGCCGAGCTGCTGTTCGAGATCATGCGCGAACTCAAGCGCCAGGGCGTGGCGGTGATTTTTATCTCTCACCACTTGGAGGAGATTTTCCAGGTCTGCGACCGCATCAGCGTGCTGCGTGACGGCGGCAATGTGGGCGTGACCGATGTGGCCGACAGCGATATCGACCGCCTGGTCGAGATGATGGTCGGCCGCCGCCTGGAATGCAGCTTTCCAGCCAAGCCGACTGCCGAGCGCGGCCCGCTGTTGCTGGAGGTCAAGGACATCCAGCTGGTGCGCAACGGCCCCCACAACAGCTTCCAGCTGCACAAAGGCGAGATCCTCGGCTTCGCCGGGCTGGTGGGCTCAGGCCGCACCGAACTGGCGCTGGGCATGATGGGCGCGCTGCCGTCGGTGAGCAAAGACGTATGGCTGCGCGGCGAAAAAATCACCCTCGACGACCCGGGCCAGGCCCTGGCCCATGGCATCGGCCTGCTCCCGGAAAGCCGCAAGAGTGAAGGGCTGATCACCGACTTCAGCATTCGCGAAAACATCACCCTGAACAACCTGCGCAAATACCAGAACACTGGCGGCTTGATCGATAAGGGCCGCGAATGCGCCAGCGTCGACAGCCTGATGAAGCAGCTGTCGATCAAAGCCCCCAGCGGTGAGAGCCGGGTGTTCAACCTCAGCGGCGGCAACCAGCAAAAGGTGGTGATTGCGCGCTGGATCAACCACCACTGCGACGTGCTGGTGTTCGACGAGCCCACCCGTGGCATTGATGTTGGCGCCAAGGCGCAGATCTACGCACTCATGCGCAGCCTTACCGAACAGGGCTACGCAATCATCATGATTTCCTCCGAACTGCCGGAAGTCATCGGCATGTGCGACCGCGTCGCCGTGTTCCACAAGGGCGCCATCGTCAAGGTACTCGAAGCGTCCGCCGTCAATCCTCAAGAGGTCATGCGCCATGCAACAGGGGGCTCAAGTGAATACGTCCATTAACACCGGCGACACCGGCCGACTGCGCCTGAACCTGGCGCGGCTGCTGCGTTCGCCGGCGTTTTATCCCTTTGTCGGGCTGGTGGTGGTGACCCTGGTGATGATTCTTGCCAGCGACACCTTCCTCACCGCCAGCAACCTGTCGAACATCGCCCGCCAAGTGTCGATCAACGCGATTATTGCGGTGGGCATGACCTGCGTGATTCTCACCGGCGGCATCGACCTGTCGGTGGGGCCGGTGATGGCGCTGTCCGGCACCCTGACCGCCGGCCTGATGGTCGCGGGGCTGCCGCCGGGCCTGGCGATTGGCGCCGGGATGTTGATCGGCGTGGCCTTTGGCATCGGCAACGGGCTGTTCGTCGCCTACCTGCATATGCCGCCGATCATCGTCACCCTGGCGACCATGGGCATCGCCCGTGGCCTGGGCCTGATGTACACCGACGGTTACCCGATCTCCGGGCTGCCGGAGTGGTTCGGCTTTTTCGGCCGCCAGAGCCTGTTCGGCATCGAAGTGCCGATCCTGATCATGCTGATCACCTACTTTGCCGCCTACGTGTTGCTGCAACACACGCGCATCGGCCGCTACATCTACGCCATCGGCGGCAATGAAGAAGCGGTGCGTTTGTCCGGGGTGCGCGCGGCGCGATTCAAGTTGCTGGTGTACGGCATCAGCGGCCTGACGGCGGCGATTGCCGGGCTGGTGCTGACTTCACGCCTGATGAGCGGCCAGCCGAATGCCGGCGTGTCATTCGAGCTGGATGCGATTGCGGCCGTGGTGCTCGGCGGCGCCTCGATTGCCGGCGGGCGCGGCGTGATCGTCGGCACGTTGCTCGGCGCGATGTTGCTCGGCGTATTGAACAACGGCCTGAACATGCTCGGCGTCTCGCCCTACGTCCAGAGTGTGATCAAGGGCGCAATCATCTTGCTGGCGATCTTTATCAGCCGTCAGCGCCATAAATAAACTCCTCTCAAGACAGGATCGAACACCATGGACAAGCACACCGAAATGCAAGCCGTCGTCTGCCACGGCCCCAAGGACTACCGCCTGCAACGCATCGGCAAACCCCAGGCACGCCCCAATGAACTGGTGATCCGCATCGCCGCCTGCGGCATCTGCGCCAGCGACTGCAAATGCCACTCGGGGGCGGCGATGTTCTGGGGCGGCGACAACCCGTGGGTCAAGGCGCCCGTGGTGCCGGGCCACGAATTTTTTGGCTACGTGGTGGAAGTCGGCGAGGGCGCTGAAGAGCACTTTGAAGTGGCGGTTGGCGACAAGGTCATCGCCGAACAGATCGTGCCGTGCAGCAAGTGCCGCTTCTGCAAGTCGGGTAAATACTGGATGTGCGAGGTGCACAACATCTTTGGCTTCCAGCGTGAAGTGGCCGAAGGCGGCATGGCCCAGTACATGCGCATTCCCAAGACCGCCATCGTGCACAAGATTCCGGAGTCGGTATCGCTGGAAGATTCGGCGCTGGTGGAGCCGATGGCCTGCTCGATTCATACCGTCAACCGTGGCGAAATCCAGCTGGATGACGTGGTGGTGATCGCCGGTGCGGGCACCCTCGGGCTGTGCATGGTCCAGGTGGCCGCGTTGAAGACCCCGAAAAAACTGGTGGTGATCGACATGGTCGATGAGCGCCTCGAACTGGCCAAGCAATTCGGCGCCGACGTGGTGATCAACCCATCCCGCGACAACGCCCGTGAGATCATCAACGGCCTCACCGACAGCTACGGCTGCGACGTGTACATCGAAACCACCGGCGTACCGGCCGGCGTGACCCAGGGCCTGGACCTGATCCGCAAACTCGGGCGTTTTGTCGAGTTCAGCGTATTCGGTGCCGAAACCAGTGTCGACTGGTCGATCATCGGCGACCGCAAAGAGCTCGACGTACGCGGCGCGCACCTGGGCCCGTATTGCTACCCGATTGCCATCGACCTGTTCGAGCGCGGCCTGGTCACCTCCAAAGGCATCGTCACTCACGACTTCCCGCTGGATCACTTTGCCGAAGCGTTCGAGTTGGCCAACTCGACGAAGTCGATCAAGGTGCTGTTGAAACCGGTGCTTTGAGATGAACTATGTCATGGGTGTCGACATTGGAACCCAGAGCACCAAGGCGCTGCTGGTGGATGCTCAAGGCACGATCATCGCCCAGCACAGCCAGGGGTATCGCGTCGATACCCCGAAAGTGCGCTGGGCCGAGCAATGGCCGCAGGTCTGGCTCGACGCGGTCGAGGCCTGCGTGGCGCAGTGCATGGCCAAGGCCGGGGTGGCAGCAGAGCAGGTCAAGGCGCTGTGCATCAGCAGCCTGTACGGCGGCTCGGGGATTGCCGTGGATGCGCAGATCACGCCGCTGCACCCGTGCCTGATCTGGATGGACCGCCGTGCCGGCGAGCAGGTGGCCTGGGTGCGCGAGCATGTTGACCTTGAACGCTTGTTCGCGGTCACCGGCAACTCGGTGGACAGCTACTACGGCTTCACCAAGATGCTCTGGCTCAAGCAGCATCAGCCGCAAGTATGGGCCAACACGCGTTACCTGCTGCCGCCCAACAGCTATATCAACTGGTGCCTTACCGGTGAACTGGCAGTGGACCACAGCAGCGCCGGCAATATCGGCGGCGTCTATGACGTGGCGCAGCGCGGCTGGTCCGAAGACATGCTCGCAGCACTGCAGATACCGCTGGCAATGATGCCCGAGCGGTTGGTGTATTCCGGCGAGGTGGTGGGTGGGCTGCTGGAGACCTGGGCCGCGCGCCTGGGCCTGCAGGCAGGCACACCGATTCTCGCCGGTGGCGTGGACGCGGCGATGGCGACCCTGGCCGCAGGCGTTACGCAGCCGGGCAACCATGTGGCAATGATCGGCACCAGCATGTGCTGGGGCTATCTGAACCAGCACGTCGACGCACGCCACGGCCTGGTGAGCATGCCCCACGTCTACAACGGCCATCGGGACCTGTACATCTTCGGCGGTGCCATCACCGCCGGGGCATCGGTCAGCTGGTTTCGCGAGCAGTTCTGCCAGGCGGAAGAGCAACAGGCCAAGGCCACTGGCCAGGACAGTTTGGCGTTGCTGGAACAGCGCGCGATGAAGATCCCGGCAGGCAGCGAAGGCTTGTTGTTCCTGCCGTACTTGATGGGCGAACGCAGCCCGGTGTGGGATGACCGTGCCAGCGGCGGTTTTGTCGGGATGAACCTGTATCACAGCCGCATTCACCTGTACCGCGCGGTGCTCGAGGGGGTGAGTTTTGCCCTGCGGCACAATATCGAAGCCGGCACCCAGGGCGCGCAATCACTGGACCCGCGGCTGATTGTGGTCGGTGGCGCGAGTCATTCGGATTTGTGGATGCAGATTATTGCGGACATCACGCGGTACCCGGTTTACACCATCGTGCAAGAAGTTGAGGCGGCAATGGGCGCGGCGTTGCTGGCTGCGCATACGCTGGGGTTGGTGAGCGATGCGCAGATGGACAAGGGCTGGGTGCAATTGGAACTGCGCGCGCAGCCCAAGCGCGAGAATGTCGTGACCTATGACCGCGCGTTTGGCGAGTATTTGAAGCTGTATCCCGCGTTGAAACCGATCATGCACAGCTTGCAATCCGACTGATTCAACACGGTCCGAATGTGGGAGCTGGCTTGCCTGCGATAGCGGTGTATCAGTGGCAAATGGGCTAACTGACCCACCGTAATCGCAGGCAAGCCAGCTCCCACAGTGGACCTTTATTGTCTATGGAAGAGTGACCATGACCCCCACCTTCAACTTCACCCACCGGCGCATTCTCGTCACCGGTGCCACCAGCGGCATCGGCCATGAGATTGCACTGCAGCTCATCAACAGCGGCGCCGAAGTCTTCGCCCTCGGCCGCGACGCCGAGGCCTTGGCCAGGTTGGGCTGCCACGCGGTGTGCGTGGACATCGCCGACAGCGCCGCCCTCGACAACGCCCTGCATGACCTGCCGCCACTGCACGGCCTGGTCAACTGCGCCGGTATTTCCCGGCTTGAACCCGCCGCCGCGATCAGCGCCGCCGCCTTCGATCAGGTGATGCACGTAAACGCCCGTGCCGCCGCCCAGGTCGCCAGCCGGGTCGCGGCAAAAATGATCGAGGCGAAGCTCGCCGGCAGCATCGTCAATGTCTCCAGCCAGGCTTCGTTGGTCGCCCTCGACGATCACCTCAGCTACTGCGCCTCCAAAGCTGCCCTGGACGCCATCACCCGCGTGCAATGCGCCGAGTGGGGCCGCTTCGGCATTCGCGTCAACAGCGTCAACCCCACGGTCACCCTCACGCCGATGGCCGCCATGGCCTGGTCCGACCCAGCCAAGCGCGATCCGGCGCTGGCGGCCATTCCCTTGGGGCGTTTTGCTCAGACGCTGGACGTGGCGCTGCCGGTGCTGTTCCTGCTCAGCGATGCCGCCGGCATGATCAGCGGCGTGAGCCTGCCGATCGATGGCGGCTACACCAGTCGCTAGCCGTTTTCCAACTGGCCGGCGATGACCACCTTGTCCCGTGGCTTGTACGGGTCTTCCAGGCGGTCAAGCAGCAGGCGTACCGCGCTGCTGCCGGCCAGGGAGGCGTCGTGGGCCACGCAGGCGATTGGCACGCCAAAGATATCGGCGAAGGGCAGGCGGTCGATGCCGCAGATGGTCAGGCTGTCATGGGGGATGTTGTGCATGCGCAACGCGCGCAGGGCGCCGAGGGTGATCAACTGGTTAAAACCCATGATCGCGTCCGGCGCCGAGTGTTCGGCGAGGTAGTCGAGGGTATGCAGGTAAGACGGCATCAGCGTGTAGTCGCCAGCCTGCACTTCGACCTGTACGTGCGGATGTTCAGCGAGCACTTCGCGCAGGCCCTTAAGGCGCTCCACGGTGATCCGTGAATGCTCGGGGCCGGTCAGCACCAGCAGGCGCTTGAGGTCGGGCGTCTGGCGCAACAGGTAGTGCGCGGCCTGAATGCCGCTGTGGTAATTGTCGAGCACCACGCGGCTGAACGGGCTGTCGTGGATCGTACGGTCGAGCAGCACCACCGGGGTCTTGCCGTTGCCCAGCCGCTCCAGGTAATCGGGCTGGTAGCTCGGCTCATCAGAGACCGGCGACAGGATGATCCCGGCCACGCGGTAGCCCAGCAACGTGTCGACGGCTTTGCTTTCCAGCTCCGCCAGCTCGTCGGTGTCCACCAGCATGATGGTGTAGCCGTGCTGCTTCGCCTCGCGGGAAATCGCCTTGATCATTTCGCTGTAGAACGGGTTGTCCACCGACGCGGTGATCACGCCAATGATCAGGCTTTCACTGCGTTTGAGCCCACGGGCGAAGGCGTTGGGCACATAGTCCAACTCCCGCGCGACGTCGAGGATGCGCGCCAGCGTGGCGGGTTTGACCTGGTCAGGTTTGTTCAGCGCTCGCGAGACCGTGATAGTGGTCATGCCGACCCGTTTGGCGATGTCGCTGATGGTGACGGACTTTTTCTTGTTCATCGATAAGGCTGCGAAAGGAAACACCCGCAGGCTAGCACGCGCCGTGGTGTACGGTGATTCAAATCAGCGGGTCCCAGCGTTGTGACCAGTCACTTTCGGCTTTGACCACCTCGCGCAGCAGCGCCAGCGCCTGCTGCAACACGGCACTGTCGCGCGCCCTTGAGTACACCAGGTAGGTCGGGAAACTGAATTCCGGCGCCTTCGGCACTCGCTGCATCACGCCGCTGTCCAGGTAGCTCTGCACCACGCGCGTGCGGAAATACCCGGCGCCGCCATTCTCCAGGATGTACTGCAACGCCAGCGGCCCGAGGTTGAAGCTCAGCGCTGCACGGGCTTTGTCGGGCAGCGCGGCATCATGCTGCTGGCGAAAGCCCGGGCCCCAGTCAATGTAGATATACGGCGCCGGCTTGCTCACCCGTTGCACCAGGATCAGTTTTTCTTCCAGCACCTGTTCCACCTGCAACCCCGGCCAGTACTGCGGTTGGAACACTAATGCGGCATCCAGCACACCCAGTTCCAACTGGCGCAGCAGGTACTCGCCTTCGCGTATTTCGGTGCGCAGCGCGTGCCCTGGGATATGTTCGCGCAGGGCCTGCGCCCAGCCGAGCATCAGCGGGTTGCACAGGCTGACCTCGCCGCCGATATGCAGCACGTTGCGGTAGCCATCCGGCAGCGGCAGGTCACGCTTGGCGGCTTCCCAGGTTTGCAGCAATTGGTTGGCGTACACCACAAAGGCTTCGCCATCGGCGGTCAACCGCGCACCGGCGCGGTTGCGCACAAACAGCGTGCTGCCCAACTGGCTCTCGAGGTTTTTTACGCGTGCGGTGATGGCGGTCTGGGTGACGTGCAGTTTCTCGGCCGTCGCAGCCAGGCTGCCGCAGCGGGTGATTTCGAGAAACGTGCGTGCCAGTTCGATGTCCATAAGCGTCCCGGGTGAGAAGAGGGACAGTGTAATGGAATGTGCTTGTAACGGTGGGCGCCGGCGTGCCGGCGCCCACCGTTGATTGCCTTTCAGCTCAAGCTCGGCTGAGCGTTATTGAAGACCGATGGACCAGCTGTGTGTGGTCTGGTCGTCGTGGCGCTGTTCAAGGTCATCTTCATACTGGCAGCGCGGGCCTTTGCAGGCGTACTCGAATGTCACCGGCGGCTTGGTCTTGACCGGGAATAACGAGGTGGCGGTCGCGGGGGCGTCGTGTGGCGCTGCCTCGGTGACAGGTGCTTCGTACGTCAAGTCCAGCGCGCTGGCGTGGGCCATGGCCGGCAGGAGGGCGAGTACGGCACTCGCCAGAACGGTCCTGGTGAATCGCATTGGAAACAATCCGCGCAAAAAAAAGAGGCGCGAATTATAAGCCAAACGCGACCGGAGGTGCACAGGGCCGTCCCCGGTCGAAAGCTGCGGTTCAGAGTAGGCGCGGTGCGGCAAGGTGTTCGGTGGGGAATGCCTTGGCATACACCTGGCAAACCCGCAGCACCTGCTCATCGGCAAATCGCGCGCCCACCACATGCAAGCCCACCGGCAAGCCATTCGGGGCCAACCCGCACGGCACTGACGCCGTCGGTTGCTGCGTGAGGTTGAAGGGATAGGTAAACGGCGTCCACTCCATCCATTCCTGCATGCCCGAACCCGGTGGCACGTTGTGCCCGGCTTCAAACGCAGTGATCGGCATCATCGGCGAGACCAGCACGTCGTAGTGCTGATGGAACGCCGCCATCCTGGCGACCAGTGCCGCGCGGGCTTCGAGGGCCGCGCTGTAGTCGCTGAGGCTGAGCTGTTCGCCGCGTTGCGCAATGCGCCGCAAACCCGGGTCCAGCAAGTGTTTTTGCGCCTCGCTCATCGGCCCGGTCAGGCGTGCGGCGCCGGCGGCCCACAAGGTGCTGAACACCTCCAGTGGGTCGCTGAAGCCCGGGTCGATCTGCTCGACATGCGCGCCCAATTGCACCAGGCCCTCAACCGCTTGGGCGACCACCTTGGCGACGTGCGGATCAACATCCACGTAGCCGAAGGTCGGGCTGTAGGCGACTCGCAGGCCTTTGAGGTGCGTACCTGGCGTGAGCCACGGGGTGGTGCGCGGTGCGCCGATCAGGCCATCGCGTGCATCCGGTTGAGCGACGGTTTGCAGCATCAGCACACTGTCTTCGACGGTGCGGGTCATCGGCCCCAGGTGCGACAGGATCGTCATGGAGCTGGCCGGCCATTGCGGTACGTAACCAAAAGTTGGCTTGATACCGAAGGTGCCGGTGAAGGCGCACGGAATTCGGATCGAGCCACCGGCATCGCTGCCTTGGTGCAGCACGCCAAGGTTCAGCGCTGCCGCCGCACCGGCGCCACCTGACGAGCCGCCCGCCGTGGTGCGGGTGTCCCATGGGTTGCGGGTGATGCCGTACAACGGGTTATCGGTGACGCCTTTCCAGCCGAATTCAGGTGTGGTGGTCTTGCCCAGCAGTACCGCGCCGGCTTTGCGCATCAAGGCCGAGAAGGGCGCGTCCACGTCCCATGGGCCTTCGGGTGAGGAGGTGCGTGAACCCTTGCGGGTGGGCATGCCAATCGTCAATGTGAGGTCTTTGATGGAGGCAGGCACCCCATCGAGTGCGCCGCACGGTTGGCCCTTGAGCCAGCGTTGCTCCGACGCCCGCGCAGCCTGCAATGCCCCTTCAGGGTCGACATGGCAGTAGGCATTCACCATCGGGTTGTAGCGTTCGATACGCAGCAAGGCGTCCTCGGTGACGTCCACCGGCGACAGGGTTTTGTCCCGAAAGTGCTTCAGCAGTTGCACTGCCGTCAGTTGGCCAATCTCACTCATGCCAGATCTCCCTGGGCTGCGTTGACCATGGCGCGCAGCAACACCGCACAGCCCGCCGCGAGGTCATCCGGCGCAGCATTTTCGATTTCGTTGTGGCTGATGCCGCCTTCGCACGGCACAAAGATCATCCCGGCCGGGCCGAGTTCGGCGACGAAAATGGCGTCATGCCCGGCGCCGCTGACGATGTCCATATGGCTCAAGCCCAGGGTCATCGCGGCGTCACGCACGGCGTTGACGCAGGCCGGGGCGAAGTCCAGTGGCGGGAAGTCGGCGGTGGGTGTCAGTTCAACACTCAGGCCGTGGCGTTGGGCCGTGGCTTCGATCACGCCGCGCACCTCATCCACCATGGCCTGCAAGGTGTCGGCATGCAGGTGGCGCAGGTCGATGGTCATGTGCACCTGGCCAGGAATCACGTTGCGCGACCCTGGGTGCAGGTTCAGGCAGCCGACGGTGCCACAGGCGTGAGGCTGTTGCTGATGGGCGATACGGTTGACCGCGCTGACCACTTCGGCGGCCCCTACCAGGGCGTCCTTGCGCAGGTGCATCGGCGTGGGGCCGGCGTGGGCTTCAACGCCGGTGAGGGTCAGGTCGAACCACTTCTGGCCGAGGCAGCCCATGACCACGCCAATCGTGGTGGCCTGGTCTTCCAACACTGGCCCTTGCTCGATATGCGCCTCGAAATACGCGCCCACCGGGTGGCCGAGCACCGCACGCGAACCGGCATAGCCGATGCGCTGCAGTTCGGCGCCCACCGACAGGCCCTGGTCGTCGAGTTTGGCGAGGGTGTCCTGCACGTCGAACTTACCGGCAAACACCCCGGAGCCCATCATGCACGGCGGGAAACGCGAGCCCTCTTCGTTGGTCCACACCACCACTTCGATCGGCGCTTGCGTCTCCAGCTGCAAGTCATTGAGTGTGCGGATCACTTCCAGCCCGGCCATCACCCCGTAGCAGCCGTCGAACTTGCCGCCGGTAGGTTGGGTGTCGATATGGCTGCCGGTCATGACCGGGGGCAGGGCGGGGTTACGCCCGGCGCGGCGTGCAAAGATATTCCCGATGGCGTCGACACTGACGCTGCACCCGGCCGCCTCGCACCATTGCACGAACAGGTCGCGGGCCTGGCGGTCGAGGTCGGTGAGCGCCAGGCGGCACACGCCGCCTTTGACGGTGGCGCCGAGCTGGGCGAGGTCCATCAACGATTGCCACAGGCGGTCGCGGTTGATCAGCGGGGCGTTGCTCTTGAGGGGGTGCGCAAAACTGTTCATGTGCAATCTCCGGTCAGGCACTCAGGGCCAGGTAGCGGTTCTTGATCGTCGGGTCGGCACGGAAGGCGGCGGCGCTGCCTTCGTACACCACGCGGCCCTGTTCGAGCACGTAATGGCGGTCGGCGAGCTTGTCGCAGACCATCAGGTTCTGTTCCACCAGCAGCACCGGCAGGCCATCGTCCTTGACCTTGCGCAGGATCTTCAGCAGTTCGTCGACGATCACCGGGGCCAGGCCTTCGGTGGGTTCGTCGAGGATCAGCAACTTGGGGTCGTTGAGCAGGGCGCGGGCGATGGCGAGCATCTGTTGTTCGCCACCGGACAGAGCGTGGCCGGCGTTCTTACGGCGCTCCTTGAGACGCGGGAACATGCCGTACACGTCCTCCATCTGCCAGCGGCTGGTCTTGCGCACCGCGATGCGCAGGTTTTCCTCGACGGTCAGTAGGCGGAAGATCCCGCGGTTCTCCGGGACCAATGCCAGGCCCTGACGAGCGATTTCAAAGATTTTTTGCCCGACCAGCGCCTGGCCGTTGAAGTGAATCTGGCCATGACGCGGGCAGATAATCCCCAGGATGCTGCGCAAGGTGGTGGTCTTGCCGGCGCCATTGCGCCCCAGCAGCGTGACCAATTCGCCGGGATTGACGGTCAACGACACGCCTTCGAGTACATGGCTTTTGTCGTAGTAGGAATGAATATTCTCGACGATCAGCATCAGGCGGCCTCTCCCAGGTAAGCAGTGCGCACGCGTTCATCGGCGCGCACGAATTCCGGCGTGCCTTCCACCAGGATTTGCCCGTGGCTCATCACCGTGATGCGTTGGCTGATGGACATGACGATGCTCATGTTGTGTTCGATCAGCAGCACCGTGTGGTCGCGGCCTAGGTCGCTGATCAGTTGGGTCATGATCGGGATGTCATCGATGCCCATGCCCGAGGTGGGCTCGTCAAGCATCAACAGCTTTGGTTTGGAGCAGATCGACATACCCACCTCCAGCACGCGCTGCTGGCCGTGGGACAACTCGCCGGCCAGGGTGCCGGCGCGGGCCGTGAGTTGCAGGCGTTCGAGCACCTGGTCTGCCATCTCCAGGTGTTCGCGCTTGCTGTCCACCCGGCGCCAGAAATTCAGCGCCCTGGCACCGTCGCGGCCTTGAGCAGCCAGGCGCAGGTTCTCGCGCACGCTGAGGTTCTGGAACAGGCTGGTGAGCTGGAACGAGCGCGCCATGCCCAGGCCGACACGGGCGTGGGCGGGTTTGCGCATCAGGTTCTTGCCGTCGAAATGAATCGCCCCGGCGGTGGCCTGGCGTTCGCCGGTCAGGCAGTGGAACAGGCTGGTCTTGCCCGCGCCATTAGGGCCGATGATGGTGTGGATGGTGCCGGCTTCGACCTTGAGGTTAACGCCGTTCACCGCGTGGAACGCGCCATAGGCCAGTTCCAGGTCTTTGGTTTCCAGCAGGATGCTCATAGCCCTTCCTCCTTGACGACGACGGCGGCGGTTTTGCGGCTGCCACGTACGCGTTCGAACAGCGCCGACAAACCGCCCCACAAGCCACCACGCATGAAGATCACCACCAGGATCAGAATCACCCCGAGCAGCATCAGCCAGCGCGGCCACAGGTCGGAGAGGAAGTCCCCCAGCAGTACGATGGAACCTGCGCCCAGCAACGAGCCAAACAGCGAGCCGGTGCCGCCGACGATGGTCATGATCAGGATGTTCTCGGACATCGCCAGGTCGATATTCGACAGCGGCACAAAGTGCAGCAGCATGGCGTACAGCGCGCCCGCAATCCCGGTGACCGCGCCGGACAGCACGAACACCAGGATCTTGAAATGGCGCGTGTCGTAGCCGATGGCCGAGGCGCGGGTTTCGTTTTCGCGGATCGCCATCAAGGTGCTGCCGAATGGCGACGCGATCACGCGGCGTGCGCCGATAAAGATCAACAGGAACAGCACGGCGACAAAGCCGTAGAACGCGCGGGCGTCGCTCAACGACAGCAGCACGCTGTCACCGAGGCGAATTTCCGGGCGCGGCACGCTGAGCAGGCCGTTGTCGCCGCCGGTCCAGTCGCTGAGGGTGTAGGCGACGAAGTAGGCCATCTGGCTGAACGCCAGCGTCAGCATCACGAAGTAAATACCGGTGCGCCGGATCGCCAGGGCACCTACCAACAGCGCCAGGACACCACCGGCCACGGCGGCGCCGAGCAGGGCGGTGAACAGGCCCAGTTGCAGGTGGATCATCAGCAGCGCTGCGCAATAGGCGCCCGCTCCGAAGAAGATGCCTTGGCCAAATGACAACAGCCCGGTGTAGCCCAGCAACAGGTTGCAGGCCAGGGCGGCCATGGCAAAGATCAGGATTTCGCTGGCCAGGGTGGCCGACGGTAAAATCAGCGGCAGGCCGATCAACACCGCCAGTACCCAGAGCAGCATGGCTTTGGACTGAGTCTTGGCAAACGGCAGGGGGTTTTTCTCGCTCATGTCAGGCTCTCCCGAACAGGCCGTAAGGACGCACCAGAATCACCACGGCCATCGCGCCGTAGATCATCAGGCTCGCGCCTTGGGGCCAGAGTGTGGTCATCAGGCTTTGCACCACGCCCACCAGCAAGCCGCCGACCAGTGCGCCGCTGAAGGAACCCATGCCGCCGATCACCACCACCACGAAGGCGACCCCGAGAATTTCCGGGCCGACGAAGGGTTGGGCGCCGCGCAGCGGCGCGAACAGCACGCCGGCCACGCCAGCCAGGGCCACGCCCAGGGCAAAGGTCATCGAAAACAAACGCAAGATATTGGTGCCCAGCAGCGATACGGTTTCAGTGCTTTCACTGCCCGCGCGCACCAGGGCGCCGAAGCGTGTGCGTTCCAGCAGCAGCCACAGGCCCAGGCCCACCAGCCCGGAAAACACGATCAGAAACAGGCGGTAGTAGGGGTAGACGAAATCACCCACCACCAGCACGCCGCGCAGCAGTTCCGGCACGGCGACGCTTTTGCCCACCGGGCCCCAGATCATCACGCTGGCTTCCTGAATGATCAGCGCAATCCCTAAGGTCACCAGGATCTGGAACATGTGCGGCAAGTGATAAATCCGCTGGATCAATAATCGCTCGATGACCCAGGCCAGCGCGGCCACCACCAGCGGCGCAATCAGCAGCGCCAGCCAGAAGTTGCCGGTGAGGCTCACGGCGGTGTAGCAGATGTAGGCGCCCAGCAGGAAAAACGCGCCGTGGGCGAAGTTGACGAAGTTGAGCAGACCGAAAATGATCGTCAGCCCGACCGCGATCAGAAAGTAGATCATTCCCAGCCCAAGGCCGTTGAGTATCTGGAACAGGTAAAGATTCAGCATGCAGAAACCCTCGGACAGCTGGCCGCGGGGGCGGCCCTGTCGTGTGCAACCGGTGATGGTTCAGCGGATCAGCCGAGCACGCAGCTCGTGGCGTCCACCGGCGGGAAGGACTGGCCGGCGCTGAGCACCTTGGCCAGGTCGTCCTTGTCGGCCATCTCGGCGCTGGCTGTGCCGATCATCAGGTAGTAGTCCTTGATCACCTGGTGGTCACCGGCGCGGATTTGCTCCTTGCCGGTCGGGCCTTCGAAGCTCAGGCCTTGCAGGGCCTTGGCGACGGTCGGGCCGTCGAAGCTGCCGGTGGCGATAATGGTGTCGAGCATTACTTTGGTGCTGATGTAGTCGGCAGCCAACGGGTAGGTGGGGTTGATGCCGTATTTGGCCTGGGTCAGCTTGACCAGTTCACGGTTGAGCGGGCTGTCGACCTGATGCCAATACTGCGCACCGAGGTACACGCCTTCGAGCACATCGCTGCCCAGTTCCTGGAACTGATCAAGGCCGGCGGACCACACTAGCAGCACTTTCATGCGCTCCTTGATACCGAAGTTCACCGCCTGGCGCAGGGTGTTGGATGACTGGCTGCCGAAGTTGAGCAGGACCAGCACATCGGGCTTGGCCGCGATGGCATTGGTCAGGTAGCCGGAGAACTCTTGCTCCTGCAAAGAGTGATAGCTGTTGCCGACGTGTTCCAGGACCGTGGTCCTTGAGCACGGTTTTCGCGCCTTCGAGCAAGGCTTCGCCGAATACATATTGCGGGGTGATCGTGTACCAGCGCTTGGCGTCCGGCAGCAGCTTGATCAACGGCACAATGGTTTCGCGGATCGCGCCGTAGGTCGGCACCGACCAGCGGAAGGTGGCCTTGTTGCAGTCCTTGCCGGTGACTTCATCGGCGCCCACCGGGGTCATGAAGACGCCGCCGACCTTGTCGACTTCCTTGGCCACCGCCAATGCCGATGACGACAGCGTGCAGCCCTGGAAGAACCGTGCGCCATCCTGCTGGATCGCCTCCTGGACCTTGCGCACCGCCTTGCCGGCGTTGCCTTCGGTGTCGATGACTTTGTAGTTCAGTGGGCGGCCGAGGATCTCGGGGTGCTGCTCTACCGCCAGGCGCGAACCCATGTCGGCAAACTTGCCATAGCTGGCAAAGGCGCCGGACATGGACTTGAGGCCGTAAAAGGTAAACGGCTCGGCGGCGAATGCAGAGCGCACACTCAACGGAAGGCTGAGCGCGGCGGCGGCGGTAAGACTGGCTTTCAACAACGTACGACGCTGCATGGGGTGACTCCCTGGTTTAGTTATTGGCAGGAGCGGCAATGGCGATACGGTGGAGCAGGGCCTGTGGGCAGGCCTGTTATTGAGTTGGGTGAAACGGTCCGACGGTTGAAGCTCGGTCAAGTGTGGGCGCTGGGTTTGCACAGGGTGATTGCTGGTGTTCTCAGTGGTTGTGATCAAACTCCAGCAAAAAGTGCGGGCTGACCTCGCCTTCAAGGGCGGTCATATGGTGTTCGGCATCGCACATGTGCTCGTGCATCAAGCTGCGCACCGCGCGTTCGTCCTCGGCGCGGAAGGCGAGCAGCAACTGCTTGTGGTAGTCGAGGTTGGCCGCGTCGAACTGCTTGCGCTTGGGTTTGTAGGCTTTTTTCAGCACCACCAGATCGCGCAGCAGGTCGTTAAGAAATTGCGCCATAAAGCTTAACAACGGGTTGGGGCACGCCTTGGCCAGCAGGTTGTGGAACTCGAGTTCGGCCAGACGCTGTTCACGTTGGCCGGCTTCGCTGTCTTCCGGTGCACTGCAAAAATCGACGTTGTCTTGCAGGGCCTGATAGTCGTCTTCGCTCAAACGCCCGAGCACTGACACGGCCAGTTCCACCTCGATAACCTTGCGCAGTTGGTACACCTGCTCGCCATCCAGGTGCTGGAAGTGCAGGTAGTTGCGCAAGGCGCGGCTTGCCGGTTCGGTACCGGCCTGATTCAAGTAAGCGCCGCCACTGGGCCCGGTGCGCGTGCTCACCAGGCCTTCCACTTCGAGTGCCTTGAGCGCTTCACGCGCCGAGCCTTTGGAGCACTGGAAGCTTTCCATCAGCTCGCGTTCGGTGGGCAGGCGGTCGCCTGGCTTCAGGGCATCGGTGACGATGGAGCGCTTGACCGACTCGACAATCACGTCGGAGAGCTTCTGGCGTTTGCGTCGTAGCGGACGGCTGAGCATGGCGGCCTATTGATCCTATTAATGCGGATTAATAGCACTTAATAACGATTGAGCGAGAGCGTCAACGCAGTGTGTCGTTTTCGGCGCGAACAGGTCGTAAACACGGTGGCTATTCCCAGTTACCCAAGTCGAGGCAGCGCGTCGAAGGCGGCGGCTGTGTGCCGGATACCAGAAAATCACCCACCCACCGTTTGACGCACCCGGCGGCGACGGCGCGAGCCGACTCCTTGAGCAACAGTTGCTCGACACCGGACGCGGCCGGTTCACGGTCCTCGACGTTAACCAGCACCATGCGTGCAACGCGTTCCGGAAACAGCGCGGCATATCGCCCACCGACCCGGGTGCCTTCAGCATTGCCCAGGTAGTTGAGCTGTGTGTCGCCCAATTGCGCGCGCACAAACTCCATATCACGTGCGGCCTGCTCGACCCCGTTGGGTTGGCTGAGGTCGCGGGCGCTCAATTCGATGACGTCATAACGGTTGACCAGTGTGCGATAGGCCTGGGTGGCGTAGGACTCCCAGCGGCTGACCAAATGGACGGCGAAGGTCGTGCCTTGACCCTTTTGCGGTTCACCCGATTGGATGAACACCATGCCCTCACGGCTCAGCGGCTGCCGTGCGCCGACACGGGTCAGCGATAGGAGCACATTGCCACGCTGGGGGGCGGCATAGTCGCGAGGCACGTTTACCCTGCCGCATTGAGTTCGGTCCAGAACCTCGGGGTCCGGCCGTTCGAAGGCGGGGAAGGGGCAGTCCAGCAGCCAGTCAATTGCGCTGGGCGCAATCAGTGGCGCGGTAAGCGCCCGGCTTGCTATCAGCCAGAGGCAGACGCACACCAGGCTTCTTACAAGAACGCTGGGTTTCATCAAGAGGTTCCGGGCAGCCGTTTGAAGGCGGCTTTTTTACCAAGGACCTTGGGTCAAAGAATGTAGGTTGGATAAACGCTTTGTGTAGGAATGTGGAGTTTTGTTATTGGGACTTGGCCTCCCAGCCGCCGCCCAGGGCTTTGTACAGCGCAATGCTGGCTTGCAGCCGTGACAGTCGCAGTTGCACATTCGCGTCCTGGGCCGCGTACAGCGTGCGTTGGGTTTCGAGCACAGTCAGCAGGTCTTCCGCGCCGGCCTGGTAGCGGCTTTCGGCGATCCTGAAGGCAGTCTGGGCCTGTTGCAATTCCTCGGTCTGCCATTCGCGCTGCTGGTCCAGGTGGGTGATGCTGCTGAGGGATTTCTCCACATCGGCAAAGCCGTTGATGATCGCGCCGCGATAGGTTTGCAGCAGTTCGTCCTGCCGCGCACGCGCCTTGTCGCGTTCAGCGCTTAAACGGCCATTATTGAAGATCGGCGCCACCAGGCCCGAGGTCAGGTTGTAGAACGGGCTGCGCAGCAGATCGGCGGCCTTGTAGGAACCCGAACCGAGCGTGGCGCCCAGGGTCACGGTGGGCAGCATCGCCGCACGGGCCACTCTTACATCGGCACTTGCCGCAGCCAGCTGTGCCTCGGCCTGGGCCAGGTCGGGGCGGCGGCTAAGCAGTTGGCTGGGCACGCCCGGGCCAATCACCGGCCAGGTCAGCGCCTGGAACGACTCGGTGCCCAGGTCCAGGGCCTGGACCGGCTGGCCAAGAAGGGCTGCAAGGGTGATCAACGATTCTTCGGCCACTTGTTGAATCAGCGGCAACTGGCGTTGCTGGCTGGCCACCAGACTCTTTTGTTGCGCCAGTTCCAGTGCGGTGGCGGAGCCCGCATCGTAGCGGGTTTGCACGAGGTCGAGCACATGGCGGGCATTCGCCAGGTTCAGCTCGGCGATCTGTTGGCGTTGGCGAGCAGCAAGCGTTTGCGCATAGCGGTCGGCGACGTTGCTGAGCAGGGTCAGCTCGACCGTGGCCTGGTCGAACTCACTCGCTCGCAGGCTTTGCAGCGCACTGTCGCGAGCGGCGGCGCGCCCTCCCCAGAAGTCCACTTCATAACTGGCGGTGAGGTTGGTGCCAAAGCTGTCGACGGTTTTGTTGCTTGCTGTGGCATCCAGCGATGCGTTGCCGCTGCCGTGCAGGAGTTTTTCGCGGCTGGCGGTGAGGTTGAAGTTCACTTCGGGTAACAACGGTGCCCCGGCAATAACCGCACTGGCCTGGGCCTGGCGCACCCGTGCCATGGCGGCGGCCACGTCATAACTGTCACGGCGAGCCTGGTCGACCAAGCGGTTGAGTGGCGGGCTGCCGAAGTGTGTCCACCAGCGCTGGTTGGTCGCCTGCGTTGCCTCCCGCTCGGCATATTGCCACGCCGGCGGCGGCGCTATGCTGCTGTCGACGTCGTGAGGAGTGCCTGCGCAGGCGTTGAGCAACAGGCACAGGCCAAGGACCGACAGGTGCGGTGTGATGAGTCGTTTATTCACTGGTCAAGGCCTTAACCGGATCGAGCCGGGCAGCTTTACGGGCCGGCATGAAGCCGAATGCGACACCGGTGACCAGTGCACAGCCAAATGCGCCGAGTACTGCCACCAGGGAAAACTGCACGGCGACTTCTGCCAGCATCAGCACGCCGCCCACCAGCAATGCCAGGGCAATGCCGAACAGGCCGCCGACGACCGAGAGCATCACCGCCTCGGTAAGGAACTGGCGCAGGATGTCACGCTGGCGCGCACCGGTGGCCATGCGGATGCCTATTTCGCGAGTACGCTCGCGCACGGTCATCAACATGATATTCATCACACCAATCCCGCCCACCAACAGGGAAATCGCGGCAATCGAACCGAGCATCAGCGACAGCGTATTTTGCGTGCGTGCCTCGGCCTGGATCATCGCCGCGTCATTGGTCAGGTGGTAGTCGCGCTTGTTGTTGTGCAGTGTTTGCATCAGTTGATCGATGGCCAGTTCCGCCTCGTGCACCTTGCGTGCATCCGCAGCGGCAATCACCACGTATTCGGGGTTATAGCTGCCCAACAGGCGCACGCTGGCGGCGGTGTAGGGGATGGCAACACGGTCGTCGCTGTCTTGCAAACCGGAGCTGGAGCCTTTTTCCGCCAGCACGCCAATCACCTGGAATGGCACGTTTTCTATCAGAATGTATTGGCCGATGGGGTTGATGACGCCCTTGAACAGCTTTTCGCGTACACGGTGACCGATCACGGCCACCGTTGCCCCGGAGCGCTCGTCGGCCTCGGTGAAGTAGCTGCCCTCGACCACCGGCCAGTTGAAGATCTCGGGAAAGTTGGTGTCATTGCCACCGACATAAGCCATGTAGTCGACATTGCCAAAACGCACACCGGCATAGTTGCCGTTGACGGGCATGATGCGCTTGACCTGCGGCAGCGTCGCCAGGGCCGCCACATCGTTGAGGGTCACAATCCCCATCGGGGTGCGCGGGTTGGGCGAAGAGCCACTAAGGTAGATGATGTTGGAGCCGAACGCGCCCATCTGTGCCATCACCTGGCGTTTGCTGCCTTCGCCCACCGCCAGCATCACCACCACCGAGGCCACGCCGATGATGATCCCCAGCAGCGTCAGCGCGGTACGGAACCGGTTGATCCACATGACCCGCCAGGCCGCCAGCACGGCGTCGATCAGTTCGGCTTTCCAGGCGCCGTTATGTTCGGCGCCGTCGGCGAGGCGCTGGCGCAGGTCTACGGCTTGCAGCGCGTCGCGGTTGGCCGTGACGGGCACATGGGTTTCACTCAGCGCCGAATCGCGGATGATCAGGCCGTCGCGAATTTCGATGATGCGGTTGGCCCGCGCCGCGACTTCGCGGTCGTGGGTAATCAGGATGACCACGTGGCCCTGGCTCGCCAGCTCGTCGAGCAGGGCCATTACTTCGGCGCCACTGTGGCTGTCGAGCGCGCCGGTGGGTTCATCGGCGAGGATGATATGCCCGCCGTTCATTAACGCGCGGGCAATCGACACGCGTTGTTGCTGGCCGCCGGAGAGTTGGTGCGGGCGGTTGGCGGTGTGATCGGCCAGGCCCAGGCGGGTGAGCAGGGCCTTGGCGCGGGCGTGGCGTTCGGCGGCACTGATACCGGCATAGATCGCCGGCATCTCGACGTTTTCCTGGGCCGAGCCCGAAGGGATCAAGTGGTAACCCTGGAACACAAACCCAAAGGCTTCTCGGCGAAGCCAGGCCAGTTCGTCGCTGCCCAGGTGTGCGACGTTTTCCCCGGCGAACCGGTATTCGCCTTCCGTGGGGCGGTCGAGGCAGCCGAGGATGTTCATCAAGGTGGATTTGCCGGAGCCGGAAGCGCCGACGATGGCGACGAATTCCCCGGCATGGATCGACAGGTCGATCCCGCGCAATACATCGACCTGCGGGCTGTCACCGCCGCCATAGGATTTACGGATGTTCTTGAGTTCGATCAGCGGCGTGGTCAAATCAACCCCCACTGCCGTTGGCCGGGCCGATCAACACATGATCGTCTTCCTTCAGGCCTTCCAGCACTTCAACCCGCAAACGGTCGCTGATACCCAGGCGTACTGCGCGTTTCTCGATGGAGCCGTTTTTGGCCACGACCCGAGCGATCGGCTGGTCGGTGCCGGGACTGCCGAGCAGGGCCGCAACCGGTAGGGTGAGGACGTCCTTGACCTGGCTGGCGACGAAGAACACTTGAGTGGTCATTTCGGCCATCAGCGCGTTATCGGTGTTGTCCACATCCAGCAGCACGGTGTACAGCACCACACGGCCACTGCCGGTTTTGCTCGTACTGTTCGGGCTGCCATTGCCCTGGCTGGTTTCATTCAGCGGCTTGGGCGGTATCGGCAAAATCTGGCGCACGGTGCTGGTCCAGCGCCGGCTGCCGCCGCTGAGGGTGGTGAAGTAGGCGGTCATGCCGGGTTTGACGTGGCCAATGTCGGCTTCGGAGACCTCGGCCCACACGGTCATCGGCGACAGCCTGGCGATGCGCAGGATCAGCGGCGTCTGTTGCTGAGCATTGAGCGTCTGGCCAACCCGTGCGTCCACCGCGACGACGGTGCCGGCCATTGGCGCGAAGATGCGCGTGTAGCCCAGCTCGGCTTCGTCGCTGCGCAGGCTGGCCTGGGCCTGGCGGATCTGCGCCTGGAACATCCCGACGCGCGCCTGGGTGGCGTCCAGCTCGGCCCTGGCGGTTTGCACGTCTTCCTCGCGGGTGGCGTTACCGGCGGCCAGGCGTTGCTGGCGTTGGTATTTTTGCCGCGCCAGCGCGTGCTGAGCCTGCTGCTCCTGCAACTGGGCCTTGAGGTTTTCGATGGCGTAGCGGCTGGCGTCGAGTTTGGCCTGTTGCGTGGCGGGGTCGATTTCCACCAGCAATTGGCCTTCCGAGACCTGATCCCCGGCTTCGACATGGATCTTGCGGATCTGCCCGGACGCCTGGGCGCCCACATCGACGTACCGGCGCGGTTGCAGGGTGCCGAGTGCCGTGACGCTGTTTTCAATGTTACCGCGCGTTACGGTGACCGTGGTCAGGGTGTCGCGGCCCGACGGCAACACCTGCCAGGCGGCCAGGGCAATGAGGGGAATCAGGCACGCGACAGCGAGCAGAGCGCGTCGGACGGGGCGAGGGCGTTTCATGCGTTGGTTCCAGCCAGGAAGTTTGGACCGCAGTTGCGGGGAGCTGACTGTTATACGAGAAAATCGCCCGAATATTTAGGTGCTTACATATGCCGTAACAGCTCCATCGAATAAAAAAAACCGCCGTTGATGCAAGACTTCTTTAAAAGTAGATGAGAATTACTATAAATTGCACGCACTCAAACTGCCACTATCCGCTGGCTGTCGTCTTTAGCATTCAAGGGTCTGATGCCGTCTTCCCAGACGGTCGGGAGTCATGTTGGAAAACTACTATCGCGAGCTGGTGTGTTTCCTCAACGCCAAGCTGGGCAACCGACAGGTGGCCGAGGATGTGGTGCATGACGCTTATGTCCGAGTGCTGGAGCGCGCCAGTGACACGCCGATTGAACAACCGCGGGCGTTTTTATACCGCACTGCGCTGAACCTGGTGATCGACGGCCATCGGCGCAACGCCTTGCGCCAGTCCGAACCCCTGGAAGTGCTGGACAGCGAAGAACGCTTCGCCACCAGTTCGCCCCACGCCAGCCACGATCAAGCGCGCCGCCTGGATATGCTCGAACGTGCCCTGGCCGAGCTGCCGGCGGCCTGTCGCGAGAGCTTCCTGCTGCGCAAGCTCGAGGGCCTGTCCCACCCGCAAATCGCCGAGCACCTGAGCATTTCCCGCAGCCTGGTGGAAAAGCACATCGTCAACGCCATGAAGCATTGCCGGGTGCGCATGCGCGAGTGGGATGCGCACTGACCAATGATTAGTTAAATTTTATTTCACTGTCCTCGTTTCCTATCAACACACGGCCTGTTGTTCAGGCCTTGCAGGTATTCCCGCCCCACCGCCAAGGGGCTTATCCAGAGGACACTGGAATGACACAGGCAATTGCTTCGCCCGCGGTTCACGACCTGATCGGGATCGGTTTCGGCCCCTCGAACCTTGCGCTGGCCATCGCCCTGCAGGAGCGTGAAAAAGCCCAGGGCAAACTGGATGCACTGTTTCTCGATAAGCAGGCCGACTACCGCTGGCACGGCAATACCCTGGTGACCCAGAGTGAACTGCAGATTTCGTTCCTCAAGGACCTGGTGACCTTGCGCAACCCCACCAGCCCTTACTCCTTCGTCAACTACCTCAAGGCCCACGACCGCCTGGTGGACTTCATCAACCTGGGCACCTTTTACCCGTGCCGCATGGAGTACAACGACTACCTGCGCTGGGTTGCAGGGCAGTTCCAGGCCCAGGCGCGCTATGGCGAGGAAGTGCTGGCCATTGAGCCAATCCTGCATCAGCACCACGTCGAAGCGTTGCGTGTGATCTCCCGCGATGCGCTGGGCGAGCAGCATGTGCGCACCACCCGCTCGGTGGTGGTCAGCGCCGGTGGTACACCGCGTGTGCCGCCCGCGTTCAAGGCGCTCAAGGATGACGGCCGGGTGTTCCACCATTCCCAATACCTGGCGCGCATGGCCCAGCAGCCATGCGTGGAAGGCAAGGCGATGCGTATTGCGATCATCGGTGGTGGCCAGAGCGCGGCGGAAGCCTTTATCGACCTCAATGATAGTTTTGCCTCGGTGCAGGTCGATATGATCCTGCGCGGTTCGGCGCTCAAACCGGCCGATGACAGCCCGTTCGTCAACGAAGTGTTTTCACCGGCGTTTACCGATCTGGTGTTCCAGCAAGTCGGCGCCGAGCGTGAGCGCCTGGTCGCCGAATACCAGAACACCAACTACTCGGTGGTGGACCTGGACCTGATTGAACGGATCTACGGTATTTTTTACCGCCAGAAAGTCTCCGGCGTTGCCCGCCAGGCTTTCCGCACCATGACCGTGGTCGAAAAAGCCAGCGCCGGGCCGCTGGGCATCGAGTTGACGCTGCGCAACAACGCCAGTGGCGAAACCAGCCTCAGCCATTACGACGCAGTCATCCTGGCCACCGGCTACGAGCGCCAGATGCACCGCGAACTGCTGGCGCCGCTGCAAGCCTACATGGGCGACTTCGAGGTGGCCCGCGACTATCGCATCGTCACGGACGAGCGCTGCAAGGCGGGGATCTATATTCAGGGTTTCAGTCAGGCCAGCCATGGTTTGAGTGACACGCTGCTTTCGGTATTGCCGATTCGTGCCGACGAGATTGCCGCGTCGCTGTACGAAAACGATCGCAGCCGGGGCAAGGGGCGTTCGGTGCAGGATTTGCTGCTGGCAACTGCCAGCTGACAGGCTGCACTTGTGACAGGCAGGGCTGCCTGATACTGTACAAAAAACCAGTATCGGTAGCCCTCCATGCAGTTGATCGAAAAACTCAGCATCCTTGCCGACGCCGCCAAGTACGACGCTTCCTGCGCCAGCAGCGGCGCGCCCAAGCGCAGCTCCGAGGGCAAGGCGGGCCTGGGCTCCACTGATGGCATGGGGATCTGCCACAGTTACACTCCGGACGGGCGCTGTGTGTCGTTGCTCAAGGTGTTGCTGACCAACTTCTGTCTCTACGATTGCCAATACTGCGTCAACCGCCGCTCCAGCGATGTGCCCCGCGCGCGTTTCAGCCCGGAGGAGGTGGTCACCCTGACCCTGGATTTCTACCGGCGTAATTGCGTCAGCGGGCTGTTTCTCAGTTCCGGCATCATTCGTTCGGCTGATTACACCATGGAGCAACTGGTGCGGGTCGCCAGGCTCTTGCGCGAAGAGCATGACTTTCGCGGCTACATTCACCTCAAGACCATTCCCGAAGCCGACCCGGCGTTGATCGCCGAGGCCGGGCGTTATGCCGACCGGTTGAGTGTGAATATTGAACTGCCCACCGATGCCAGCCTGCAAACCCTGGCGCCGGAGAAGCAGATTGTGTCGATCAAGCAAGCGATGCAGACCATCTACACCGGCGAACAGACCGTCCTCAACGAGCCGCGCGCACCGCGTTTCGCTCCGGCTGGGCAGAGCACGCAGATGATCGTCGGCGCCGATGACACCGACGACAGCACCATCCTGCATGGCGCCGAGGCGTTGTACGGCAACTTCAAGTTGCGCCGTGTGTATTACTCGGCGTTCAGCCCTATTCCCAACAGCCCGAAAAGCGTGCCCCTGGCGGCACCGCCACTGATGCGCGAGCACCGTTTGTATCAGGCGGACTTCCTGCTGCGCAGCTACGGTTTCAGCGCTAATGAATTGTTTGAAGGCCCCGGGCACCTGGCCCTGGATATCGACCCCAAGCTCGCCTGGGCCCTGGAGCACCGCGAGGTGTTTCCGTTGGACCTGAATCGCGCCGAACCGACCTTGATTGCGCGTATTCCCGGCATCGGCCTGCGCACCACCCAGCGTTTGGTGGACCTGCGCCGCGAACGCAAGATCCGTTTCGAAGACCTGGCGCGCATGCGCTGCGTACTGGCCAAGGCCAAGCCGTTTTTCATCACCAGCGATTACCACCCGCAACAGGCTGAAAGCACCAGCGTGCTTTTGCGCGAGCAATTGCGCGACCGCCCGCAGCCACAGCAAATGGGCTTGTGGGGATGATCAGCCTGGAATGTGACAACCTCTTCAGTACCTGGCGCGAACAGGCACGTTGGTTGCTCAGCCATCAGGTCGACCCCAGCCAGGTGAGCTGGGGCGAAGCGCAAGGGGCGGACCTGTTTGCTACCGATGAGCCGATACCGGAAGGGCTCGGCCCGTTCCAGGCGCGGATTCCCAAGGCGCTTTTGGAGCTGCTTGAGTCGGCCGCCTGTTATCACGGTGACCAGCGTTGGAGCTTGCTGTACGAGGTGCTGTGGCGGGTCAGCCATGGCGACCGCACCGCGATGCTGGCGGGTGACAAGCTGGGCAGCGAGTTGCAACGGCGGATCAAGCAGGTCAGCCGCGAAGCGCATCACTTGCATGCGTTCGTGCGGTTTATCGCATTGCCGGCGCAGGCGGGCGCAGCGTTACCGGAATACGTGGCCTGGCACGAGCCGGCCCATGACATTCTCAAATCCGCCAGCCAGCACTTTATCGGGCGCATGGGCCGCCATCGCTGGATGATCGCCACGCCCCTGGACGGGGTGTATTACGACGGTGAGCAGTTGATTCATCAACGGGAATGCCCCGAGGCGTGGCGGCAACTGGCACAGAATGTCGACGACCCTCACAGCGCGATGTGGCTGACGTACTACAGCCACATTTTCAATCCGGCACGGTTGAACCCCAAGGTGATGGAGGGGCATTTGCCGAGTCGTTTCTGGAAGAATTTGCCGGAGGGTAAGTTGATTCCAGGGTTGATCAGTGAAGCGCGGACGGGGAAGCAGCGCGATGGGCAGGCGAAGATGATTGGCGTGAAACCCGGCAAGCGAATTGGGAATCCGGTTAAATAGGTATCCTGATGTTTGTTATTGCGGTGTCCGCCAGGAGGAATCATGTCTACCGCCGTTCGTCTCGCCCAGGCAGTCGATGCCGAGGGGATCAGCCAGGTCATCCTGGCAGCCTTGCACAGCAGCAATGCGCGGGATTACCCGGCGGATGTGATCGCGCGGGTCGCCAGTCACTTCACCCCCGACGCCGTGCGGGTCTTGCTCCAGCGGCGGGTTGTGCTGGTGGCCATCCAGGACGTGGAGATCGTCGCCACCGCGGCGCTTGATGGCAACGTGGTGCGCTCGGTGTTCGTCAACCCGGCACTGCAGGGGCAGGGCATTGGCCGCCTGCTGATGATCGAAATCGAACTGCGCGCCCGTGACGCCGGGGTCACGGTATTGAGTGTGCCGTCCTCGCTGACCGCTGAGCCGTTCTATACCAAGCTGGGCTTTCAGACGGTGCGCAATGTTTATCACGGTAACGAGCGCACCCTGGTCATGGAGAAGGCGTTGTTATCTCGCCATCCCATTGGGCCGTATCGCGACCGTCAGCACCGTGCGCAAGTGGTGGCCTTGTGGCAGGAGGCTTTCGGCTATGACACCGCCCACAACCTGCCCACCCTGGCCATCGATAAGAAGCTGGCGGTCAACGATGGACTGTTCTTCGTGGCGACGGATAAAAAAGCCGTGATCGGCACTGTCCTCGCAGGTTACGACGGGCATCGAGGTTGGCTGTATTCGGTGGCGGTGCACAGTGATTATCGTCGGCAAGGCCTGGGCGCTTCGTTGGTGCGGCATGCCGAGCAGGCGTTGACTGCCTTGGGGTGTATGAAGATCAACCTGCAGATTACGCGGGGCAATGACGCGGTGGTGGGGTTCTACGAGGCGTTAGGGTATGGGGAGGAGCCGAGGATCAGTATGGGGAAGAAGATTACCGCGAATATCCCGGCTCAATCCTGAAAACACTGTAGATCAAATGTGGGAGCGGGCTTGCTCGCGAATGCGCAGTGTCAGCCACCTGATTCAGTGCTGACAGACCGCATTCGCGAGCAAGCCCGCTCCCACATTGGGTTACGCGTGTGGGCTGTTAGACCTTGACGATCCAGCCTTCCGGCGCTTCAACGTCACCGGTCTGCACACCGGTCAGCTCTTTGTAGAGCTTCTGGGTGATCGGGCCCACTTCCGTTTCGCTGTGGAACACGTGCAGTTTGCCGTTGTACTGGATACCGCCGATCGGCGAAATCACCGCCGCAGTGCCGCAGGCACCGGCTTCCTTGAACTGGTCCAGTTTGTCGATGAAGACTTCGCCCTCGACCACTTTCAGGCCCAGGCGCGACTGGGCCAGTTCGATCAGCGACAGGCGGGTGATACCTGGCAGCACCGAAGGCGACTTCGGCGTGATGAACTGGTTGTCGTGGGTAATCCCGAAGAAGTTGGCCGAGCCGACTTCTTCGATTTTCGAATGGGTCATCGGGTCCAGGTAGATCGCATCAGCGAAACCGGATTTCTTCGCTTCGGCACCCGGCATCAGGCTGGCCGCGTAGTTGCCGCCGACTTTGGCGGCACCGGTGCCCTGTGGCGCAGCGCGGTCGAAGGTGGAAATCTGGAAGTTGTGTGGCACCAAACCGCCCTTGAAGTAGGCGCCGACCGGAATGGCGAAGACCGAGAAGATGAACTCCGGCGCGGTACGCACGCCGATGTTGTCACCGGTGCCGATGACGAACGGGCGCAGGTACAGCGCGCCGCCGCTGCCGTACGGCGGGATGAACCGCTCGTTGGCCTTGACCACTTGTTTGCAGGCATCGATGAACGCGTCGGTTGGCACGTGCGGCATCAGCAGGCGGGCACAGCTGCGCTGCATGCGCGCGGCATTCTGGTCAGGACGGAACAGGTTGATCGAGCCGTCCTTGCAGCGGTAGGCCTTGAGGCCTTCAAAGCACTGCTGGCCATAGTGCAGGGCCGTCGAGCCCTCGCTGATGTGCAGCACGTTGTCGTCGGTCAGGGTGCCTGTTTGCCATTCGCCGTTTTTCCAGACTTGGAGAAACCGCTTGTCGGTCTTGATGTAGTCAAAACCCAATTTGTCCCAATTGATGCTTTCGTTACCCATGACACCCTCTATCTCTGGTCAACCGCCTGGTCGAAGGCAGGCTTGTCGGTTTTTTTCTGGATGGGCGCAACAATACTTCATTCTTGGCCGGTGTGGGAGCGGGTGGGCAGGCCATTCAGCCGGTGTGTTGGCTGATCCGCCACTATCGCAAGCGAACCAGCTCCCACCCTGGAATGCATTTCCCTGTGGGCGTCGGGCTTGCCCGCGATGGCCTCTGCGCGTTTTTACAGGTGCAGCGCGTGACCCAAGGCCCGTAACGCAGCTTCCTGCACGGCCTCGCCGAGGGTCGGGTGGGCGTGGATGGTGCCCGCCACATCTTCCAGGCGCGCTCCCATTTCCAGGCTCAGGCCAAAGGCCGTGGACAGTTCGGATACGCCCACGCCCACGGCCTGCCAGCCGACAATCAGGTGGTTGTCACGCCGCGCGACCACGCGCACGAAGCCGGCTTTGGACTCCAGCGTCATTGCCCGGCCATTGGCCGCAAACGGGAAGCTCGACACAATACAGTCCAGGCCCGCCGCCTTGGCTTCGTCCGGGGTCTTGCCCACCACCACCAGTTCCGGGTCGGTAAAGCACACCGCCGGGATCGCCGCCGGGTTGAATTCCCGCGATTTACCACTGATCAGTTCGGCAACCATCTCACCCTGGGCCATGGCCCGGTGCGCCAGCATCGGCTCGCCGCTCAGGTCGCCGATCGCGTACACATTGCGCATGCTGGTCTGGCAACGGCTGTCGATCTTGATCGCCGCACCGTTCATGTCCAGGTTCAGCGCTTCGAGGTTCCAGCCCTGGGTGTTGGGTTTGCGACCCACGGCCACCAGCACCTGATCCGTCTCCAGCGACAGGGTGTCGCCATTCGGGTCACGCACTTGCAGGCTGTTGTGCTCAAAACCGGTCACGCTGTGCTTGAGGTACAGCTTGACCCCCAACTGTTTGAGGGATTCAGCCACGGGCAGTGTCAGCTCGCCGTCGTAAGCGGGCAGGATACGTTCTTGCGCCTCGACCACACTGACCTCGGCGCCGAGCTTGCGGTAGGCAATGCCCAGCTCCAGGCCGATATAGCCGCCACCCACCACAACCAGGCGCTTGGGCACGCGGGTAAGCGCCAGCGCTTCGGTAGAGGAGATGATCGGCCCGCCAATCGGCAGCATCGGCAGGTTGACGCTTTTCGAGCCGGTGGCCAGCAGCAGGTGTTCGCACTGGATACGCTGGTCGCCGACGTCGACGGTTTTGCCGTCGACTACCTTGGCCCAGCCGTGAATCACGTGCACTTTGTGCTTTTTCAACAGCGCGGCAACGCCGGTGGTCAAGCGGTCGACGATGCCATCTTTCCATTCCACGCTTTTGCGGATGTCCAGGGTCGGCACATCCACTTCGATGCCCAGCTGTGAGCCCTGGCTATGGTGCACGGTTTGCTGGAACTGCTCGGCCACATGGATCAACGCCTTGGACGGAATGCAGCCGATGTTCAGGCACGTGCCGCCCAGCGCCTGGCCTTCTACCAAAATAGTCGGAATACCCAGCTGGCCCGCCCGAATCGCGGCCACATAACCACCAGGGCCGCCGCCGATAATCAGCAGCGTCGTGTTCAATGTCTGAGACATGCCTTACTCCAAAAACAGGCTGGCGGGTTGTTCGAGCAGGCCGCGAATGGCCTGGATGAATTGCGCCGCATCCATGCCGTCGACCACGCGGTGATCGAAGGAGCTGGAGAGGTTCATCATCTTGCGCACCACGATCTGGCCTTTGATGACCATTGGCCGCTCGACAATCCGGTTGACGCCGACAATCGCCACTTCCGGCAGGTTCAGCACCGGCGTGCTGACGATGCCACCGAGCGCGCCCAGGCTGGTCAAGGTAATGGTGGAGCCGGACAGCTCATCCCGGCTGGCCTTGCCATTGCGTGCAGCGGTGGCCAAACGTGCGATTTCCTCGGCATTGCCCCACAGGCTGCGTGCTTCGGCGTGGCGCACCACCGGCACCATCAAGCCCACGTCGCTCTGGGTGGCGACACCCACATGCACCGCGCCGAGGCGGGTGATCACCTGGTTTTCGTCGTCGTAACGCGCGTTGATCTGCGGGAAGTCGCCCAGCGCCACAACCATGGCGCGCACGATGAAAGGCAGCAGGGTCAGTTTGCCGCGTGTCGCGCCATGTTTCTCATTGAGGTGCACGCGCAGCTCGTCGAGGGCGGTGACGTCGATTTCTTCCACGTAGCTGAAATGCGCGGCGCGACGGGTGGCGTCCTGCATACGCTGGGCGATCTTGCGGCGCATGCCGATCACCGGGATCTGTTCTTCGCTGTTGCGTTCGGCGTAAGGGTTGCCCGCCGCAGAGGGTGTTGCCGGACCCTGAAGCAAATACGCCTCGAGGTCTTCGTGCAAAATGCGCCCCGCCGGGCCAGTGCCCTGGACCAGACGCAGCTGAATCCCGGCATCCAGCGCATGCTTGCGCACGGCAGGGGAGGCCAGTGGGCGTTCGTCGGCTTCACGGGCCACAGGTGCCTGAGTGGCCACGACCGGCGCGGGTTTGCTGGCGGCTGGCGCAGGCTTGGCTTCCACCACCGGCGCCGGCACTGCTTTTACCGGCTCAGCCACCGCCGGCGCCTCTTTGGCATTGCCTGCGCCTTCCACTTCGATACTGATCAAAATACTGCCCACGGCCATGACTTCACCCGGCTCGCCGCCGAGGGAAATCACTTTGCCGTGCACCGGCGAGGGAATGTCCACCATCGCCTTGTCGGTCATCACATCCGCCAGCACCTGGTCTTCAACCACCAGGTCGCCCACCTTCACGTGCCATACCGACAGTTCAACTTCTGCGATGCCTTCGCCGATGTCCGGCATCTTGATAACGTGCGTGCCCATTCAGACCTCCATAACCCGTTTCAACGCCGCGCCCACTCGGGACGGCCCTGGGAAATACGCCCACTCTTGCGCGTGCGGGTAGGGCGTGTCCCAACCAGTGACGCGTTCGATCGGCGCTTCCAAGTGGTGGAAGCAATGCTCTTGCACCAGCGCTACCAGTTCGGCACCAAAGCCGCAGGTGCGGGTGGCTTCATGCACCACCACGCAACGGCCGGTCTTTTTCACCGACTTGACGATGGTTTCCAGGTCGAGCGGCCAGAGGCTGCGCAGGTCGATGACTTCGGCGTCGATGCCGGTTTCTTCGGCGGCCACTTGCGACACATACACCGTGGTGCCGTAGGTCAGCACGGTGACGGCCGAGCCGGGGCGCACGATGGCGGCCACGTCCAGCGGCACGGTGTAGTAACCGTCCGGCACTTGCGCTTGCGGGTGTTTCGACCACGGCGTGACCGGGCGATCGTGGTGGCCATCGAACGGGCCGTTGTACAGGCGCTTAGGCTCGAGGAAGATCACCGGGTCATCGTTTTCGATGGAGGCGATCAGCAGGCCCTTGGCATCATACGGGTTGGACGGCATTACCGTGCGCAGGCCGCAGACCTGGGTGAACACCGCTTCGATACTCTGGCTGTGGGTCTGGCCGCCATAAATGCCGCCGCCACAAGGCATGCGCATGGTCAGCGGCGCCGTGAACTGGCCGGCCGAGCGGTAACGCAGGCGCGCCGCTTCCGAGATGATCTGGTCGGTGGCGGGGTACACGTAATCGGCGAACTGGATTTCCGCGACCGGGCGCAGGCCATAGGCACCCATGCCCACGGCCACGCCGACGATGCCGCTTTCCGAGATCGGCGCGTCGAAGACCCGCGAGCTGCCGTACTTGTTCTGCAAGCCTTCAGTGCAACGGAACACGCCGCCGAAGTAACCGACGTCCTGGCCGAATACCACCACATTGTCGTCACGCTCAAGCATCACATCCATGGCCGAGCGCAGGGCCTGGATCATGGTCATGGTGGTGGTGGTCATGGCAGTTTCCAGTTCAATACTGTTGTTGTGATCGTTCATGTCAGATCCCCAACGCTTGACGCTGGCGCTTCAAGTGCTCCGGCATCTCTTTATAGACGTCTTCGAACATGGTCGCGGCGCTTGGAATCTGGCCGCCGGCAAGGGTGCCGTACTGTTCGGCTTCTTTTTGTGCGGCAATGACTTCGGCTTCCAGTTCGGCACTGACCGCCGCATGTTCCTCTTCGGACCACTGGCCAATCTTGATCAGGTGCTGCTTGAGACGGGCAATCGGGTCGCCCAGCGGGAAGTGGCTCCAGTCGTCGGCGGGACGGTATTTGGACGGGTCATCGGAGGTGGAGTGCGGGCCGGCGCGGTAGGTGACCCACTCGATCAGGGTCGGCCCGAGGTTGCGGCGCGCACGCTCGGCGGCCCAGGCGGAGGCGGCGTACACCGCGATAAAGTCATTGCCGTCCACACGCAGGGAGGCAATCCCGCAACCGACGCCGCGTCCGGCGAAGGTGGTGGCTTCACCACCGGCGATGGCCTGGAAGGTCGAGATCGCCCACTGGTTGTTGACCACGTTGAGAATCACCGGCGCACGGTAGACGTGGGCGAAGGTGAGGGCGGTGTGAAAGTCGGATTCGGCGGTGGCGCCGTCGCCAATCCAGGCCGAGGCGATTTTGGTATCACCTTTGATCGCCGAGGCCATGCCCCAGCCCACACCCTGTACGAACTGGGTGGCAAGGTTGCCGGAAATCGTGAAGAAACCGGCGTCTTTGACCGAGTACATGATCGGCAACTGGCGGCCCTTGAGCGGGTCGCGCTCGTTGGACAGCAGTTGGCAGATCAGGTCCACCAGCGGCACGTCGCGGGCCATCAGGATGCTTTGCTGGCGGTAGGTGGGGAAGCACATGTCGTCGATGTTCAAGGCCAGGGCCTGGGCGCTGCCGATGGCTTCTTCGCCAAGGCTTTGCATGTAGAACGACATTTTTTTCTGACGCTGGGCGACCACCATGCGGTTGTCGAAAATCCGCGTCTTGAGCATGGCGCGCATGCCCTTGCGCAGGATCTCGACCGGTACACCTTCGCCCCACGGGCCAAGGGCCTGGCCCTGGTCGTCCAGTACGCGAATCAGGCCTTTTGCAAGGTCGGCGGTGTCGGCGGGTTCTACATCGATGGCGGGTTTGCGCACCAGGCCGGCGTCGGTCAGACGCAGGTAGGTAAAGTCGGTCTTGCAGCCTGGGCGGCCCGAGGGTTCGGGAACGTGCAGGCGCAATGGTGCATATGGCTGATTCATGGCTTTCTACGCTCGATCTTGTGAATTCTTGTAGTGGGCGCGCTAGCTGACAGTCAGTCTCCGGGTAGGAGAAATCTTGTCCTACAAACATCATAGGCGTGGCGTAGAAGAATATTTATCTGTGTTTCGTTGCGCTCGCGGTCATTTGCGGATAAAAAAACTGCATAACCATAATAAACAGGTGATTTTGTCTCATGCGTAAACTGGACCGTACCGATATCGGCATTCTCAACGCCTTGCAGGAGAATGCCCGCATCACCAACGCCGACCTGGCCCGTTCGGTCAACCTTTCACCCACGCCGTGTTTCAACCGGGTCAAGGCGATGGAAGAATTGGGCCTGATCCGCGACCAGGTCACGCTGCTCGATGCGGATCTGCTCGGGCTGCATGTCAACGTGTTCATCCATGTCAGCCTGGAAAAGCAGAACGAACTGGCCTTGCAGCAGTTTGAAGGCGCGATCTCGAACCGCCCGGAAGTCATGGAGTGCTACCTGATGGCCGGCGACCCGGACTACCTGATCCGCGTGCTGGTGCCAACAATCCAGTCACTGGAACGCTTCATGATGGACTTTCTGACCAAGGTGCCGGGCGTGGCCAACATCCGCTCAAGCTTTGCGCTCAAACAAGTGCGCTATAAGACGGCGTTGCCGCTGCCGCCGGATGGTTTGATGGTCTGATTGAAGGTTGACGGCGGCGCTACCTTGCGCTGCCGAGTCATAGGTTGACTGTGTGCAGAGACGTTTCCATCTTTTTATTGAGGCTTATCAATATAACCTGAACTTTTATCTGAGCGTTCCAGCGCACCTGCTAAGCTGAACTTTTAAATGGCGGGATACGTCATGGATAATCAGCAATTAATATGCCGTGCGCTCTACGACTTTAATCTAACTCAGCTTTCTATTGCCGCAGCGCTGGAAGATATGGCCGCGCTGATCGAAACGCTAAGTTGCCTGCCGCCGCCGATCAGTGCGTCATTGAAACGCCACCTGGAAACGGTCGGCCGAAACTGTGATCGCTCCTGTAATGCGATGTATTCGCTACTTAGTGAAGAGGCTGAAGTCGAGTGACCTAGCGGGTTGTACGCAAGGATTGGGCAACTTTGTTTGTTAGCTAAGTAACAGAAAAGTCTGAACGTTGTTTGCCGAAATAATAAATTTTTACGTGAGTGCTCACATATTTTTCACACATGACTACACACGATGGTAGCTATAAGCCATTTAACTAATAAGACCAGGCAAGAGGTGAGTAGATATGTCCATGAGATCCGTGAAGTTAAACCTCCGTGCCGCCCTTTGTTTTGGCGTCGTGTGCCTTCTGCTATTAATTCAGGGGGGCATGACGCTGGTAAAAGTCGATACCATTTATGCCTCGACGGTTGAAATTGAAACCAACTGGCTGCCGAGTGTTCGTCTGGCCGGGGAAATCGACTCGGCACTGTATAAGCTGCGCCTGGAGTTGCGCGGCTTTGCAATGGATGTGGTCATGAAAACTCAAGGCTCACCGGAGACAATCCAGAGCATCCGGGCCGACCTGACCAAGGTCGCCGAGCGTTATGCGGCCATGGTGTCGAGTGCCGAGGAGCAGGCTAAATATGACGAGGTCCTCAGTGGTATTCGAAGTTACAACCAGCAGGTCGACGGCTTTCTTGCGCTCGCTGCCACTGGGGACGCTGCACGGCTCGCGGTCTACATGCATGACGTGCTGAGCCCCATCGCCGTAAAGGTACAGGGTTCGATCAGCGAATTGATCCAGTTGAACGAGCGCGGCTCGCAGCAGGCCGTGCAGGTCGCCGCCAGCGAGCACACGGCGACGCGTCTGTTTACCTGGGGGCTGATGGCGGTTTCACTGCTGTTGGCCGTGGCAGTCGCCGGCCTGTTTACCCGCAGTATCATTAAACCGGTACGTGAATTGCTCGTATCGACCGCGAAGATCGCTGAAGGCGACCTACGCGTGGCGATTACCGTGGATGGCAAGGATGAGCTAACGGCGCTTCAGCAATCCACGGCGGCCATGCAGATGAACCTCAAGACCACCTTGCAGAACATCTCCGAAGCTTCCGGGCAATTGGCTTCGGCTGCCGAAGAGATGAGTTCGATTACCCGTGAGTCCAGCGCAGGTATTGAGCGCCAGAGCCAGGAAACCGATCAGGCCGCCACGGCGGTCAATCAGATGACGGCTGCCGTGGAGGAAGTGGCGCGCAATGCCGTTTCGGCCTCCCAATCGACCCAGGATTCCCAGCGCTCGGCGAAAATCGGCCAGGAGCGTGTCACGCAGACCATCGCTGCGATTGAAAAACTCAGCACCACGGTGCAGCAGACCGGTGTGGAAGTTGAAGGCCTGGCCAGGCAGGCGCAGGACATTGCGCGGGTGGTGGAAGTGATCCGTTCGATTGCCGAACAGACCAACCTGTTGGCGCTGAACGCCGCCATTGAAGCCGCACGCGCCGGTGAGCAGGGCCGCGGTTTTGCGGTAGTGGCCGATGAAGTGCGCGCATTGGCTCACCGGACGCAGACCTCGACGCAGGAAATCGAGCAGATGATCGCGAAGATCCAGACCTGCTCCAGCGACGCTGTCGCCTCCATGAGTATGAACCGCAGTGAAGCGGTAGATTCATTGAAAATTGCTCACGAAGCCGGCCAGGCCATCATTCAGATCACCGAGGCCATTGCCGATATCAATGACCGAAACCTGTTGATCGCGACGGCCTCCGAGGAGCAGGCGCAGGTGGCCCGCTCGGTGGATCAGAACCTGATCAGCATCCGTGACCTGTCGATCCAGAGTTCGTCGGCCGCAGGGCAGACCTCCATTGCCAGTCACGAGCTGTCGAAACTGGCGATGGATCTCAAGCACATCGTGGCCCGTTTTTCGATAGCTTGACGGTGCACGCAGTGAGGGCTGGCCTATGTTGAAACGCATTCCAGCGGCGCAAGCGATCTTGGGCATGTATATCCACAAACTCGAGGGTGCCTGGATCGAGCACGGTTTTTGGAAGAATCATTTTTTACTGGAGCGCACCGAGGACCTGCAACGCCTGCAGGCGTCGCAGGTTCAAGATGTATGGATTGACACGCTCAAGGGGTGCGACGTGGCCCCCGTTGCAGAGGCCACGGTGCAACCTGCACCCGCGCCGGCCAAGCCCCGGGAAGTGCTGACCCGCCACGAGATGAAGGCGGAAGTGGCCCGCGCGGTAAAGTTGTGTGGGGTTGCCAAGCGTGCCGTTATCACCATGTTCGGGGAGTTGCGCATGGGCGGTGCGGTCGACCCTACGCAGGTGACCCAACTGGTGGACGACATCTCCCAGTCGTTGCTGCGACACCCCCATGCGTTGCTGAGCCTGGCCCGCCTGAAGACCGCGAATGAGTACACCTACATGCACTCGGTGGCCGTGTGTGGGTTGATGATCGCACTGGCGCGCCAGTTGGAAATGTCACCGGCCATGATCCAGGAAGCGGGCTTGGCCGGGTTGTTTCACGACGTTGGCAAAATGGTCGTTCCCGAGGCGATCCTGAGTAAACCTGGGACGTTGACCGAGCTAGAGTTCGCCTCGGTGCGCGAGCACCCGGCGCAAGGCGCAGACATGCTGCGCCAATGCCCACAGATCAGCGCACTGGTGCTGGATGTGTGCTGGCATCACCATGAAAAATGCGATGGCAGCGGCTACCCGCACGGGCTGGTCCAGAACCAGATCAGCCTGTTCGCGCAAATGGGGGCCGTGTGTGACGTGTACGACGCCATCACCTCCGAGCGCCCCTACAAGCGCGGATGGGCACCCGCCGAGGCGATTCAGAAAATGGCCGAATGGAAAGGCCATTTTGACGAGAGGGTGTTTCAGGCGTTTGTGCGGTGCATGGGCATCTACCCGGTAGGCACCCTGGTGCGCCTGGAGAGCGGCCGTATCGGCGTGGTTATCGAACAAACCCCCACTTCACTGCTCACGCCGCTGGTAAAGGTGTTCTTTTCCGTACGCTCCCGTTTGCCTATTGCCCAGGTGGTGGTCAATCTGGCCAAGCAACCCGACAGGATTGTTGCGCGCGAGAGCGCGGAGGAGTGGGGCTTCAAGCACGTCGACGAGTTGTGGTCGGGGCTCCCGCACCCCAAAGGGTCCTATTTCGATTAGCCGCTCACAGCTGATTCAACGGGATCTTCAGATAGACCACGCCATTCTCTTCCGCTGGCGGCATATGCCCCGCCCGCACATTCACCTGGATCGCCGGCAGCAACAGCGTCGGCATCCCCAATCCGGCATCGCGTTGGGTGCGCATCGCGACAAACGCCGACTCATCGACCCCATCATGCACATGAATATTCTCCGCCCGCTGTTGCGCCACGGTCGTCAGGCACTTCGCCTCACGGCCTTGCGGCGGATAGTCGTGGCACACATACAGTTCGGTTTCAGGCGGGAAGGCCAGCAGCTTGCGCATCGACGCATACAACTGGCGCGCATCGCCGCCGGGGAAATCGCAGCGGGCGGTGCCGACGTCGGGCATGAACAGGGTGTCGCCCACCAGGATCAAGCGGTCGTCGATCAAATACGCCATGTCGGCCGGGGTATGTCCGGGCACATGCAATGCCTGTGCTTTCAGATGGCCGATATGAAAGATCTCATCCGGCGCAAACAAGTGGTCGAACTGCGAGCCATCGACGCGGAACTCCGGCTCCAGGTTGAACAGGTGCTTGAACACGCCCTGTACCTTGCTGATCGACTCGCCGATGGCGATTTTGCCACCCAGCTTACGCCGCAGGTAGGGCGCGGCGGACAGGTGGTCGGCATGGGCGTGGGTTTCCAGCAGCCATTGCACCTGCAAGCCATGCTCGCGCACAAAGGCGATGACTTTGTCGGCTTGGGCTGTATCTGTGCGCCCGGCCGCCGGGTCGTAGTTGAGCACCGAGTCGACGATGGCGCATGGGCCACCGTCGTTTTCATAGATGACGTAGGTGAAGGTCGACGATGCCTCGTCCAGAAAGGCTTGAATCAACGCTGGCATGGCGGCTGTCCCTGCTGAGGAAAAAATCATGAAGAAAAAGTGGTTACAATCAGTTTACGATTACACATAATGTTTTGAGCTTAAGTGACGTCAAGGACCCAAGGCAAATGGAATCTACTCTGAGTGAGGGCGAAGTCGCCCAACTGCGCGCGTCGGCGTCCAAGGCCTGTTCCTTGCTCAAGGCGCTGGCCAATGAAGACCGCTTGTTGATCTTGTGCCAACTGACCCAAGGCGAGCGCAACGTCGGCGAGCTGGAAACCATGACCGGCGTTCGCCAGCCCACGCTGTCTCAACAGTTGGGCATTTTGCGTGACGAAGGGTTGGTCGCCACCCGTCGGGAAGGCAAATACATTTTCTACGGGCTGGCCAGCCACGAAGTGATTCAAGTGATGAAAACCTTGTCCGGGCTGTACTGCGGCGCGGTGATGAAAAGCTGGGCGTGACGCCATACGGCAGCGACCCTTGTGTGCACTGACTATAAAAGGCAAAAGACCATGACCGAGCAACACTGTGGCCCTACCATCAGTGGCGACATCGTAGTCATCGGCGGCGGCTCGGCAGGTATCGGCCTGCTGGCCAGCCTGCTCAAGCGCGACCCGCAGTTGAACATCCTCCTGATTGAACCGAGCGACCATCACAGCTACCAGCCGGCCTGGACCCTGGTGGGGGGCGGCGCATATGACCTGAAAAAGACCCGACGCCCGCTGGCGGATGTGCTGCCCAATGGCGTCACCTGGGTGCAGGCCGCCGTTAGCGAATTGCTGCCCGACGAACACACCCTGGTGCTCGACAGTGGCCAGCGGGTCAGCTGGAACAACCTGATCGTGTGCCCCGGCCTGCGCCTGGCCTGGGAGAAAGTCGAAGGCCTGGCAGACACCCTCGGCCAGAACGGCGTCACCTCCAACTACAGCTATCAGCACGCTGCCTATACCTGGCAATTGGTACAGCAACTCAAGGGCGGCAAGGCGATCTTCACTCAGCCCGCCATGCCGATCAAATGCGCGGGTGCGCCGCAAAAAGCCATGTACCTGTCCTGCGATCACTGGCTCAAGCGCGGCCACCTGAACAACATCAACGTTGAATTCAACCTGGCGGGGGCGGCCCTGTTTGGCGTGGCCACCTTTGTGCCGCCGCTGATGAAATACGTCGAGAAATACCACGCGCACCTGGCGTTCAACTCCAACCTTGTCAAGGTTGATGGCCCCGCCCGCAAGGCCTGGTTCGAAGTCAAGAACGCCGAGGGCACTGTCACGGTTGAAGAGAAAACCTTTGACCTGCTGCACGTGGTTCCGCCGCAGGTTTCCCCGGACTTCATCCGCCAAAGCCCGCTGGCCGATGCTGCCGGCTGGTGCGAAGTGAACCCGCACAGCTTGCAGCACCTGCGCTACCCGCACATCTTCGGTCTGGGGGACGTGTGCTCCACCACCAATGCCAAAACGGCCGCCGCGGTGCGCAAGCAGATTGTGGTGGTCGCAGAAAACCTGCTGGCCCTGCGCAAGCAGGCGCCGCTGCCGCTCAAGTACGACGGCTATGGTTCCTGCCCGCTGACGGTGGAGAAGGGCAAAGTGGTACTGGCCGAGTTCGGCTACGGCGGCAAGCTGCTGCCGACCTTTCCATTGGACCCGACCCAGTCGCGCCGCTCGATGTGGTTCCTCAAGGCCACGTTGTTGCCGTGGTTCTACTGGAACGGCATGCTCAAGGGCCGCGAGTGGCTGACCCGCCTGAGCAAGGTGGATTAAATGCTGCTGGCGAGTGTGTTGGGATTATTGATGGGCCTGGTCATGGGCCTGACTGGCGCGGGCGGTGGCATCCTCGCGGTGCCGGCGTTGGTACTGGGGCTGGGCTTGACCATGACCCAGGCGATGCCGGTGTCGTTGCTCGCCGTGGGGGCGGCGGCGGCGGTCGGGGCGATCCATGGGTTGCGTCACGGCCTGGTGCGCTACCGTGCCGCGTTGTTGATTGCGTTGCTCGGCGCGCTGTTTTCACCGCTGGGTGTGTTTGTCGCTCACCAGTTGCCGGAGCACCTGCTGATGGGGTTGTTCAGCGCGTTGATGGTGCTGGTGGCCTGGCGCATGTTGCGCCGTGAAAAGGTTGAAGCGGGCCCCAGTGACCACGGCGCGGCTTCGTGGGGCCAGAAGAACTGCATGCTGGATCAACAGACCGGGCGCCTGGCCTGGACCGCCAAGTGCACGGCCACTCTGGCTGCGCTCGGCGCGGTAACCGGCGCGGTGTCGGGCTTGCTCGGCGTGGGCGGTGGCTTCCTGATCGTGCCCGCGTTCAAGCAGCTCACCGATGTGCAGATGCGCGGTATCGTCGCCACTTCGTTGATGGTAATCAGCCTGATTTCGCTGATCGGTGTGGTCGGCGCGCTGCATGCCGGTGTCAGCATCGAACCCATGGGCTGGGTGTTTATCGGTGCGAGTATGGTCGGCATGGTGGCCGGCAGGCGCCTGTGTTCGATGATTCGTGCACGCACGTTGCAGGTGGGGTTTGCCAGCCTGTGTGGGGTGGTGGCGGTCGGGATGCTCATCAAGGCAACACTCTCACCCTGACTTGGAATACCGTCCAACTGTGGGCGCGTGTACACATGTGCCATGGCAAGATGAACGCCGCTCAGGTTTACTAGTCCCTGAGTAGTGGTTTACCGACCTTGCACGTCGGCTCATCAAGGTCACCGAATGGATAAATACACCCCCCACACCTGGCAGCCCCACGAGCGACCGAGCCTGCCCGGCTCGCCGTCGACGCCGCTGCACCCCACGCACAAGCGCTGGCTGTTTGCGCTGGTCGGCGTGCTGGTGGCGATTACCGGCGGGCTGGGCAATGCCCTGGTGATCGCCAACCTGCAATACCTGCAGGGTGCTCTCGGCGCGACCACCGCCGAGATGGCCTGGCTGCCCGCCGCGTATGTCATGACCAACGTGTGCATGAACCTGCTGCTGGTGAAGTTCCGCCAGCAGTTCGGTTTGCGTGCGTTTACCGAGGTGTTCCTGGTGCTGTATGCGCTGGTGACTTTCGGCCACTTGTTCGTCAACGACCTCAGTTCGGCCATTGCGGTGCGAGCGGCCCACGGCATGGTGGGGGCGGCGCTGAGTTCGTTGGGCTTGTACTACATGATCCAGGCGTTCCCGGCGAAGTGGCGCATGAAAGCCCTGGTGCTGGGGCTGGGCACCGCGCAGTTGGCGTTGCCGCTGGCGCGCCTGTTCTCCGAAGATTTGCTGCAAATCGCCGAGTGGCGCGGGCTGTACTTGTTTGAACTGGGCCTGGCGCTGATCTGCCTGGGCTGCGTATTTCTGCTCAAGTTGCCGCCCGGCGATCGCTTCAAGACCTTTGAAAAACTCGATTTCCTCACCTTCGGTATCCTCGCCAGCGGCGTGGCATTGCTCTGTGCGGTGCTGTCCCTGGGGCGTATCGACTGGTGGTTGGAAGCGCCGTGGATCGGCGTGGCCTCGGCCTGTTCGCTGGTGCTGATCATGGCCGGCCTGGCCATCGAGCATAACCGCAAGAACCCGTTGCTGATGACCCGTTGGTTGGGCAGTGGCGTGATGATCCGCCTGGCGCTGGCGGTGGTGTTGATTCGCATGGTGCTGTCCGAGCAGTCCACCGGTGCCGTGGGGTTCATGCAGATATTGAACATGAGCTACCAGCAGATGCACACGTTGTATGTGGTGATGCTGGCCGGGGCGATTGCCGGGCTGGTGGTCAGTGCGCTGACGATCAACCCGGCCCACTTGCTGATGCCGTTGATCATCTCCCTGGCGCTGATGGCCACGGGCTCGGTGATGGACAGCTTCTCCAGCAACCTGACCCGCCCGCAAAACCTCTACATCAGCCAGTTCCTGCTAGGCTTTGGCGGCACCTTCTTTCTCGGGCCGACCATGGTGCTGGGCACGAAAAACGTGTTGACCAACCCGCGCAACCTGGTGAGTTTCTCGGTGATGTTCGGCATTTGCCAGAACCTGGGCGGCCTGATTGGCGCGGCCTTGCTGGGCACCTTCCAGATCGTGCGCGAGAAATACCACTCCAGCATGATCGTCGAGCACCTGACCCTGCTTGACCCGCGTGTAGCCGCACGGGTACAGAGCGGCGGCTCGGCCTATGGCGGCGTGATCGCCGACCCGGAACTGCGCAACCTGATGGGCATCCGCAGCCTGGCCACGGCGGCCACGCGTGAAGCGAACGTGATGGCCTACAACGATGTGTTCATGCTGATCGCGATCATCGCGATCCTCACCATGCTCTGGATCTTTATCCGCAGTCTGTGGCTGATAAGTACCACCAAGACCGCAGCCCCTCCCGTTCAACCCAGCGGCGTTACTTCATGACCGAACCGACCACCAGCACCACGACCACCACTAACGCCATCGCGTCCACCCCCGAAGGCAGCACGCCGCCGGGTGCATCGGTCACCGAGCCGCGCTCGTTGCGGGTACGCATCATCTCGTCGCTGGGCTTTGCCGCAATCGCCATCGTCGGTGTGTTGATCGTGCTGTATGCCTGGCAGTTGCCACCGTTCAGCAGCGCGGTGGAAACCACCGAGAACGCGTTGGTGCGCGGGCAGGTGACGATTATCGGCCCGCAACTGAGCGGCTATGTGTATGAAGTGCCGGTGCAGGACTTCCAGTTCGTCAAGGCCGGCGACCTGTTGGTACGCCTGGATGATCGCATCTACAAACAGCGTCTCGACCAGGCACTGGCGCAACTGGCCGTGCAGAAAGCTTCATTGGCCAACGTGGTGCAGCAACGCAACAGCGCCGAAGCGACGATCAAACTGCGCCAGGCCGCACTGGTGGACAGCCAGGCCCAAGCGCGCAAAAGCACTGCCGACCTGCGCCGCAATGAAGCGCTGATCAGCGACGGTTCGGTGTCCAGGCGTGAGCTGGACGTGGCCCGCGCCGCGAATGCGCAGACCGTCGCAGCGGTCGCCCAGGCACAGGCCAGCCTGGACATCGCCCGGCAGGACCTGCAAACAGTAATCGTCAATCGCGGTTCGTTGGAAGCTGCGGTGGCAAGTGCCGATGCGGCCGTGGAACTGGCGCGTATCGACCTGGCCAACACCCGCATCATCGCGCCGCGTGACGGGCAACTGGGGCAGATTGGCGTGCGCCTCGGCGCCTACGTCAACTCCGGCGCGCAGTTAATGGCCCTGGTGCCACCCCAGTTGTGGGTGATTGCCAATATGAAAGAAACCCAGATGGACAATGTGCAGGTTGGCCAGCCGGTGACCTTCACCGTGGATGCGCTGAACCATCGCAAGTTTCACGGCACGGTGCAGCATATTTCCCCGGCGACCGGGTCGGAGTTCAGCCTGTTGCAGGCGGACAATGCCACCGGCAACTTTGTGAAGATTGCCCAGCGGGTGCCGGTGAGGATTACGGTTGACCCCGGCCAGGCCGAGATCGAGCGACTGCGGCCAGGGTTGTCGGTGGTGGTGAGTATCGACACGGCAGGGCGCCTGAAAAACACCCCGCCCTGACACGCACGTGTGGCGGCGGGCTTGCTCGCGAAGGCGCTGTGTCAGTCGCTGGGTGTGTCAGCGATCCACGGCATTCGCGCGCGCACCCGCTTCCACCGTTGGATGGTAGTCGAGGCTGAAATCGAGTTGGATTGATTGGCCGTGTTCTAACAGTCTGAGGCCGGGCCGCCCCGGCAGATGATGGGCATTTACCGGGTGGCTCACCGGCTCAATGCAAAAGAACCCCAACCCCGGCGGGCAGTACAGCAGGAAGTAATCGGCGCCGGTCGCCCGGCATTCCAGCGTATACCCCAACTCCGGCTGCTCAATCCGGCAATGCCCGTCCCATTGGCAAAACCCATTGTCCACCAGGCCTGCGGGCAGCGTTTTTGAGCGCGTGAAGTCCCAATCCTGCGGTATCGGCGCCAGCCCGGTCGGCAGCTTCGACGCATCACTCAACCACACCTGCTTCGCCCTGGCCTGTAACCGTGTGCCTGGCTGACGCGGCAAGTAGGGATGCAAGCCCAAACCGTGCCACGCCGCATGCTCAGCCAGATGCGTGACGCGCAACGCGATGCTCAGCTCACCATTATTCAAGCGAAACCGCTGCTCGGCGCGGTAGGCGAACGGTGTGTCGCACACTGATTCGAGCACCACTTCATCCGCCGTCTGGCTGAGCACCTGCCACACCTGTTGCCAGGCTGAGCCATGGATCGGCAGCGGATCGGTAGGGCTGTTGGGCGTCAGGCCCAGCCAGCCGGTGGGGTTGTCAAAACCGCCTTGGGCGATTCGGTTGGACCAGGGCGCCAAGGGATAACAGCCCAGCTTGCCCGGCAAACCGCTGTTCAGCGCATGCTCATCCGTGTGTCGCAACAGCGGCTGCCCGGTGGCGCGCACACGCCAGTTGACGATGCTGCCGCCCACGGCCGGAGCCAGGGTGAGCTGGGTGAGGTTATCTTCGAGTTCAATCAGCATCGCAGTCCAACCCACTAGAGGGCAAAGGTCGGTTCGGGCAGGCCCTGCACGCCAGGGTTCAGGGCGAATACGCCACCGGCCAGCGACTGTTCACTCTGGTCGTCACGGATCGAGGTGACGAACAACGTGTCCAGGCGGCTGCCGCCAAAGGCGCACATGCTGGGTTTTTTCACCGGCACGCTCAGGGAACGGTCGAGGCGCCCTTCGGGGGTGAAGCGGTGAATCAGCCCGGCGTCATTGGCGCAGCTCCAATAGCAGCCGTCGGCATCCACCGCTGCGCCATCGGGGCGCCCGGGGTACTGCTGCATATCGACAAACACGCGGCGATTGGATGGCGTGCCGGTTTCGATGTCGTAATCGAAGGCCCAGACCTGCTGCACCAGCGGATGGGAGTCCGACGCGTACATCGTGCGGCCGTCAGGGCTGAAGGCCAGGCCATTAAGGGTGATAAAGCCGCTCAACTGAGCCTGCGGCGCCGCACCTGAGGCGTAGCGGTAAAGGCTGCCCTCGGCCGCGTTCAAGCCCATGTTGAGCACCATGCTGCCGGCCCAGAAACGGCCCTGGCGATCACAGCGGCCATCGTTGAGGCGCATGTCCGGGCGCGGGTGCTCGACACTCGCCAGCAGCGTGGTGTCGAGGCTGCCATCGTTGTGCGGGGTGAGTTGGAAAAAACCGCTTTCCATCCCGGCGAGCCAATTGCCCGCGGTGGTGCGGGCGATGCACGCAAGCATTTGCGGCGCTTTCCAGGCGGCGATGTGGCCGGTCGCGGCGTTCCAGCGTTGCAGGCCGCCGTTGGGGATATCCACCCAATACAGCGCGTTTTCCTGCGGCACCCACACCGGGCACTCGCCCACGGCATTGCGGGCGTCAACAATCAATTCAGCACTCATGGTCACTCATTCCCTTGGGTTGCTGTGCGGTCAGTCACCGAACGGTCCCGCCGCGCAGAATGCGCCGCCTTGATAGCGTTTCGCCGGGTCATCGGCAGCGACGGGTGGCAGCGTTTCGACCTGCGCCCGGAACACTTCGGAGGTGTCCTTGGGCGCATAACCCAGGTGCGCGGCGTAGCGGTTGTCCCACCAGGTGTCGAGGTTATCCGACATGCCATAGACCACGGTGTGGCCGACGTTCGGTGTGTACAGCGCGCGTTCGAGCAGTTGAGTCAGGTCATCGAAACTCAGCCAGGTGTGCATCATCCGGCGGTTTTGCGGCTCGGCGAATGAGGAGCCGATGCGGATGCTCACGGTCTCGATGCCATAGCGATCAAAGTAGAAACTCGCCATGTCTTCACCGTAGGACTTGGACAAACCGTAGTAGCTGTCCGGGCGGCGCGGCGAGTGTGCGTCGATGGTTTCGCCTTGCTTGTAGAAGCCGATCACATGGTTGGAACTGGCGAAGATCACGCGCTTCACACCCTGGCGGCGGGCGGCTTCATAGATATGGAAAATCCCGCAGATATTGGCGCCGAGCACGTCTTCGAACGAACGCTCTACCGAGACGCCGCCAAAATGCAGGATGGCGTCGACGCCTTCTACCAAATGGTGCACCGCTTGTTTATCGGCGAGGTCGCACGGCTGCACTTCTTCGCCGGCATCGATGGCCGGGGCCATGTCGGCGATGTCCGACAGGCGCAGCACCTTGGCGTAAGGGCGCAGGCGTTCGCGCAAGACTTTACCCAGGCCGCCGGCGGCACCGGTGAGCAGCAGGCGGTTGAAGGGAACGGGTACGTTTGTAGGGGGGGTCATGAGGGTTCCATTATTGTTGTAGGTTGTCGTATGACTTGGTGGAAGTATCGTTTTGCATTCCCTGCGTTGTCAACGTTCTTCCTGATGACAAGTGACTCATTGTGGGCGCTGGCTTGCGATGGTGGTCGGTCAGTTGATAGTGCGGTTACTGATACACCGCTATCGCAGGCAAGCCAGCTCCCCCATTGACCGAGTTACAACAAGGAAATCGGGTAGCTGATAAAGAGCCGATTCTCATCAAATTCATTGTTGCTGAAATCCCGACGCAGGGTCGAGTTCCTCCAGCGCACGTTCAGGTTCTTCAACGCACCGCTTTGCACGGTGTAGGCAAGTTCCGATTCGCGCCCCCATTCCTTGCCATCCGTGATCGCGCCGGTGTGTACGTTACTGCCGCTGATATAGCGGTTCATCATGGTCAGCCCGGGAATACCGAGCACCACGAAGTTGAAGTCATGGCGCACTTGCCAGGATTTTTCCCTGGCGTTGTCATAGCTGGAGTTGTAGCTGTCGTTGGCCAGGGTGCCGCCGCTGGTGCCATTAACCCTCATCCACAGGCTGTCACCGGTCAGTTTCTGCACGCCCACATAGAAGGTGTTGCCGTTGTATCGGGCCGAGAGCAAGGCGGAGAGGGTCTTGTTGTTCAGGTCACCGGCCAGGGCGCTGCCGTCTTCCTTGCCATTGAAGTAACCGAGGTTGGCGCCCAGGGTCCAGTCGCCTATGGGCTGGCTGTGCGTCAGGTTGAAAAACTGTTGCTGGTAGATATCGCTCAGTTCGGCGTACCACACGCCGACTTGGGTGCGTTTGTTGTTGAAGCTGTATTCGCCGCCGGCAAAATTGAAACGGTTGGAGGTGAACGCGGCTTTGCCGTTCATGAACATGTCTTCCATGCTCGCATCGTTACGCGGGCTGTTACCGCGAAACTGCCCGCCATAAAGGGTCATCCCGGCGATTTCATTGGAGGTAACCTGTCCCCCGCGAAAGGTCTGGGGCAGGGACCGGCCATCATCGGAGCGCAAGATCGGCAGCACCGGCATCCATTCGCCGACTTTCAATTCGGTCTTCGACAGTCTGGTTTTCAGCGCCACGCCCAGGCGTCCGAAATTGTCGGCGGGGTGCCCGTCACGGCCGATAGGTAACAGTTGCGTGCCCCCGGTGCCTTTACCGCCATCGAGCTTCTGCGAATACAGGCCCAACACATCAAGCCCGAAACCGACGGTGCCTTGGGTGAAGCCGGATTTTGCATCGAGGATGAAGTTCTGCGTCCACTCTTCTGCCTTGGCCTGAGGATAGGTCGGGTTGGTGAAGTTACGGTTGAAGTAGGCGTTGCGCAGGTTAAGTGTGGCCGTGGCGTCATCGATAAAACCGTCGGCCTGGGCGTTGAGGGGCAGGGTGACTGCCAGGCTGCTGAAGCCGATAAGACCGAGACGCGAAGAGAAAGGGCGGGCGAATTGACTCACAGTGAGGCTCCGTTTCGTTTGTTGTTTTTATTATTTGTCGTACGTCGTCGTACAACATTTGGCGAGATATTTGCGAGGTTTTCGGGGAGTGTCAAGCAGAAGTTATACGATGACTATGCATGAACGCTCTGAGTTGGGCGCGTCCGTGTGGGAACGGGTTTGCTCGCCAAAGCGGCGTAGCCATCGCCAGGTGTATGGCCTGATCTGCCACATTTGCGAGCAAGCCCGCGCCCGCAGGTCATCGAGTGGGACTTGAACGTGCGGTGAACTCAGCCGGCCATCACCATCGGAGGAAGGGTGCCAAGGAGGGAAACAGCGGCGACTGCACAAACGCCTAACAGCCATTCCAGCATCACGCTGGCTTTCAGACTGCCCAGCCGTTGCTCGCCATGCTCGATGCGTAGTCGGTTCAGCAGCGCCAGCGCCAACATGCCCAGCACCAGCAGCACTTTGATCAACAGAATCAGCGCAAAGCCGGTGAACAACGGCGTGGGCCATAGCTGCCCGGTCAGCACGCGCACATTGATCAAACCCGTCACCAGCAGGCCGGCGACCAGGCCGTAACCCACGCCGCTGAAGCGTTTGAGGATGGCTTGCAGTGCGTGCGTCGGCGACTGCCTGAGGATCAACACCAGCAACAACAGCCCACCGAGCCAGGCACCGACGCATACCAGGTGCACCACCTGATTCAGAATCAGCAATTGCCCGCTCAGCCCATTGAGCATGGCGCCATGGCCAACGGGGGCCAGCGTCGCCAGCAGCAGTGCGCTCAACGGCAGGCGCAACAGCGGCCAGGGTTTGATCAGCACGATGACCAGCAGCAGGTTGAGCAATAAATGCCAGACCCACACCTGGCCGAAAAAGGTTTTGCCCAGCACCAATTGCACGGTTGCCGGTTGCAGGGCCGCCTCCCAACTGCCGGCCATGCTGGCGGTGATTAACAGCAACCAGGCCACCCCGGAGCCCAGCCCCAGGCCTGCCAAGGCACGGTGGATGCGCAGCAGTTGCCGGTCCAGTGTCGGCTGCGGTTCAGCGCCCAAGAGCCAGGGCCTGAACACGCAGGCCCCGAACATCAACAGCACGACGATGAAATGCAGGAAGCGACACAGCACCAGCAGGGTCGCCATGGGTTATTGGCCGACCTTGAAGCTGTATTCACCGTTGCTCTTGTGGGTGTCGACCGACACGGCGTTCCACACCACTTTGTAGGTGCCGGGAGCCAGCGGTGCGGCTGGCGTGACCACCAGGGTTTTCTTGTCGGCGTCCGGCGTTTCCAGGCCTTTGATCGCAACTTCGGTGCCGTCCTTGCTCAGCGACACCTTGGTGAAGGTCGCTTCGACGCCTTCGCTGAAGGTCAGGCGCACGTCAGCGGGCGCTGCGACAGTGCTGTCGGCGGCGGGTGTTTGGCTTTTCAGGTGGGCATGGGCAAATGCCGCCGAGGCGCCCAGCAGAGAAGCGAGCAGGGTGACGGTGGTCAGGGCTTTCTTGATCAACATTGTTCAGTACCTTCAGTGGAGGGCTTTGGTAATGCCATATGCAGCAGGGGAAAGGGTTTGCCTTCGCCATCCAGCGGCGAGCGCGCGACCTGGATAAAACCATAGTGCAGGTAGAAACCCACGGCTTGCGGGTTTTGTTCATTAACATCGACCGTGAGCGTGTCATGGCGTGCGCGGGCATGCTCGAGCAATTGCCGGCCGATACCCTGGCCACGGCGGTCGGGGTCGATAAACAGCATTTCCACGTTATGCCCGCCGGTGGCGATAAAACCGGCGAGGCCTTGACTGTCTTCGAACACCCATACATCAAGTGCGGGCATCGGCAGGTAGGTGTCACGGACCAGGGGCAGCAAACGCTGGATGTCATCCTCGGGGAGGAAGTCATGGGTGGCCCGTACCGAGCGCTCCCACAGCGCTCCCAGCACTGTGTCGTCGGCGGCCACACGAGGTCGAATAGTCATTGCAATGATCCTTCATGGGGATCGCGATCCTAACCAATCCGTTTTTGGGGGGGAAGGTTCGCGTATGAAGTTTCATTATGCCCTGTCGCCTCGGTCTAGAGCCGGTGGCAGTCCCCAAGCCCTGGTGTTGTCGGCGAGATTGACCAGCGAAAAGCGCGTCACTTAACAGTAATTCGCTGCCGTTTTATCCGGTACATATCACTGTCGGCGTGGCTCAGCAGCGTGTCGGCGTCCTCACCGTCCGCGGGATAAAACGCCACGCCCACGCTGCAAGACGGCATTTTGACCCGGTCAAACTCGGCGCCCAACGGTTCGGCCATGACCGCGAGTATTTGCGCCACTATCCCGTACACCGCTTCCTGCGACTGCATATCCGTCAGCAGCACGGTGAATTCATCGCCGCCCATCCGAGCCACCAGGTCGCTCTCGCGCACACAGCGCTCCAGCCGGCGGGCGATCACGCAGAGCAGCCGATCGCCCACGGCATGCCCATGCCCATCGTTGATGCCCTTAAAGTCATTAACGTCCAGAAACAGCAACGCCAGCGTCGTGTTGTGGCGCTGTGCGGCTTGCAGGGCCGAATCCAGCCCGGCGTTGAACAGCGAGCGGTTGGTGAGGGCCGTCAGCGGATCATGATGGGCGAGGAAACGTAATTCTTCCTCGGCCTGGGTGAGGGCGGTTACGTCCCTGGCAACGCCGATCCGCGCACCGACTTCTTCGGACCAGAACGCCGCCCACAGGATGTGTACGGCGTTGCCATCCTTGCGGATATAGCGGTTGCGGAAATCGACGTGAGGCTTGCCATTCATCACCCGCATGATTGAGGCCCGCGTGCGCGCCAGGTCCTCCGGGTGCATGTAGTCGGTGATGAGTGTGCCGGTCAGCTCGTCGGCGCGGTAACCGAGCAGCGCTTCACAGGCATCACTCACAAAGACGATCAGGTTGTCGCTGTCGACCACGAACACCGTGTCCAGCATCAGGTGTATCAATTTTGGATAGAGGGCTTGCAGGTCAACGGCCATAGGTCGGGGCGTCCGGTTCAGATGCGCCGATAATAGCCCGATCACGACGGACGTTGCCGGGGAATCCTGCAGACTTTCAGGTGCTGTGCCTGATCTGTCGATCAACGGCGCTCAAAGGCCTGCGCCAGCGCAGTGCAGACGAGCAATCTGCTCGGCATATCATGACGGCGAGTAGCCTAATGTGGCGGTTCGTGATGTGATGGAGGGCGTTGGAATCTGAAGATTCATCACCCGATGTCCCTGCAGCACGCTATGGCGCGCGCAGCCCCCACGTGCGTGGGCACGGCGCAAAGCAGGCGCGACAGGGGGTTGATGTGTCGAAGGTCAATTGCATCTAACAGTGAGTGGGCTTCCAGCATTTATGGGCAATCACAAGATCGGCATTCGTCGGGTCAACGTCGAAAAAATTCTGCTGGCAGCGGAGAAAATCTTCGCTGAGAAAGGCTATGGCAGCACCGCCATGGCTGACATCGCCGAAGAAGTGCAGTTGCCGCGCTCCAACCTGCATTACTACTTCACCACCAAGAGCGAGCTGTACAGCGCGGTGCTGTTCGACCTGCTGGAGTTGTGGAAGCAGGATGCCCTGAGCTTCGAAACCTTCGATGACCCACGGGTGGTGCTCAGCAGCTACATCCGCGCCAAGATGCAGCGCTCGCGCACGCGGCCGTATGGCTCGAAAGTCTGGGCCAATGAAATCATCCACGGCGCGCCGACACTGGGTGAGGCGCTGGACGAAAGCCTGTACGACTGGGCCAAGATGAAGGAAGCGAAAATTCGCCAATGGGTGGAGGACAAACGCATCCTGCCAGTGGAGCCGTCGAGCTTGCTGTATATGATTTGGGCGTCGACCCAGCACTATGCGGACTTTGATCACCAGGTGAAGATTTTGAATGATCACCAGCCGTTGTCGGATATGCAGTTTGAGAAGGCGATCCAGACGGTGACGGGGGTGATTCTACGGGGGATTGGGTTGGAGCCTTAAGAGGTGGGGTGAGGCTTAGGGCCCTTCGCGAGCATGCCCGCTCCCACCGTTGACCGCGTTTTGTCTGAAGCAGTGCAGTCGAAGGTGGGAGCGGGCTTGCTCGCGAGGGTGGTCCAAGCAGCTACACCGCCTCCCGGTAAGGATTACGCGGGTCCTGGGTCCAATTCAAAAACGGTTTCCCCGTCTCTATCGGCACCATCTCAATGCAATCGGCCACCGGGCAGGTGATCTGGCACAAATTGCAGCCTACGCACTCATCGTCAATGACTTCGTATTTGTGCGTGCCATCCGCCTGTTTCAAACTGGCGATGGCCTGGTGCGACGTGTCCTCACAGGCAATATGGCAACGTCCGCAGCCAATGCACGCGGCCTGGTCAATCTTCGCAATCACCTGGTAGTTGATGTCCAGGTACTTCCAGTCCGTGGTATTGCCCACCGCCCGCCCGGAAAATTCCTGCAAGCTTTTGTAGCCTTGGGTGTCCATCCACCGCGACAGGCCATCCTTCATCTCCTCGACAATTCGAAACCCATGCAGCATCGCCGCCGTGCACACCTGCACTGCGCCGCACCCCAGGGCGACGAATTCCGCCGCGTCACGCCAGTTGCCGATGCCGCCAATCCCGCAGATAGGCAGGCCCTGGGTCTGTGGGTCACGAGCGATTTCCGCGACCATGTTCAAGGCGATCGGCTTCACCGCCGAGCCGCAATAACCGCCATGGGTACTTTGGCTGCCGACCGTGGGCAGGGCGACCATGCGCTCAAGGTCGACACTGGTGATGGAGTTGATGGTGTTGATCAACGACACTGCATCCGCGCCCCCGCGATACGCCGCGCGTGCCGCCACGCGAATGTCGGTGATATTCGGCGTGAGCTTGACGATCACCGGCAGCGAGCAATACGTCTTGCACCAACGCGTCACCTGTTCCACATACTCCGGGACTTGGCCGACCGCCGCGCCCATGCCGCGTTCGGGCATGCCATGGGGGCAGCCGAAGTTGAGCTCAATGCCGTCGCAGCCGGTGGCCTCCACCAACGGCAGGATAGCTTTCCAGGATTCTTCGACGCAGGGCACCATCAACGACACGATCAGGGCGCGGTCGGGCCAGTCCTTTTTGACCTGGGTGATTTCCCGCAGGTTGATCTCCAGTGAGCGGTCGGTGATCAGCTCGATATTGTTGATGCCCAGCACTTCACGGTTGGCGCCGTAGTGCGCCGAGTAGCGCGACGACACGTTGACCGCCGCCGGGTCTTCACCGAGGGTTTTCCACACCACGCCGCCCCAGCCCGCTTCGAACGCGCGGACCACGTTGTAGGCCTTGTCGGTGGGCGGCGCGGAGGCCAGCCAGAACGGGTTGGGGGCTTTGATACCGGCGAACACAATCGAGAGATCGGCCATTACGCAGCCTCCACATTCAGCATGAGTTGGGCGTGCATGGCTTCGGCGGCCAGCTTGCCGTGTTGCACTGCTTGTACCGTGAGGTCCTGGCCGAGGCTGACGCAATCGCCGCCGGCGTATACCCCGGGAATGCTGGTGCGCAGGTGTTCGTCGACGAAGATTCTTTCGCCCACACGGTGCAGTTGCTGGGCCAGTGGGTCGTGCAGTGCGGCGTTATCGAAACCTTGCCCGATGGCTTTGAAGATCGCGTCGGCGGCCAGCTCGAAGGTCTCGCCAGTGGCGTGCAGTCGCCCGTTTTCCATGCGTGTACGGGCGAAACGCATGCCGCGTACGTGGCCCTGATCATCGAGCAAGACCTCTTCGGGCTGGGCCCAGGTCAGCAGCCGTACCTGATTGGCTTTGGCAATGTCCTGTTCATGCTGGGTGGCGCCCATGTCGGCAAGGCCACGGCGGTACACCAGGTTCACGTCACGCGCACCGAGACGGGCCATTTGCACGGCCATGTCGATGGCGGTATTGCCCGCGCCGAGCACGATACAGCGGTCGGCCAGAGGCAGTTGCGAGAGGTCGTCGGCCTGGCGCAGTTCGCGAATATAGTCGGTGGCGGCAAGCAGTCCGGGGGCGTCCTCGTGGGGTAAACCGAGCTGTTTGCTGGCGGCGAGGCCCAGGCCAAGGAATACCGAATCGAATTGCTGGTGCAGTTCGCTCAAGGTGAGGTTGTCGCCCAGGCGCTGACCGTGGCGGATCTCGATGCCGCCGATCTGCAAGAGGAACTCCAGCTCCTTCTGGGCGAAGTCATCGACCAGTTTGTATTTGGCGATCCCGTATTCATTCAGGCCACCGGCCTTCTCGCGCGCTTCGAATATCACCACGTCGTGACCGTGCAAAGCGGCGCGATGGGCACAGGCCAAACCCGCTGGTCCGGCGCCGACCACGGCGATGCGTTTGCCGGTCGGCGCAGCGCGTTGGAACGGGTGTTCGCTGAAGTGCGCATTGTCGATGGCGTAACGTTGCAGCAGGCCGATCAACACCGGCGCGCATTCTTCGGCGTTGTTACGCACGCAGGCTTGCTGGCACAGGATTTCGGTGGGGCAAACACGTGCGCAACTGCCGCCGAGGATATTCGCCGAGAGGATTTTCTGCGCCGCGCCTTGCACGTTTTCGGTGTGGATATTGCGGATGAACGACGGGATATCGATCTCGCTGGGGCACGCATTCACGCACGGCGCGTCGTAGCAATACAGGCAGCGCGAGGCTTCCAGTTGGGCCTGGCGGGCGTTGAGCGGCGGCGCCAGGTCGGTGAAATGGCTGGCGAGTGTCGCCCCATCTTCATGGGGATGGGGGAGGTGGGTCAGGGTCTGGATCACGGTTTTGGCCTCACGGTTTCTTTTGGATTGCCTCTAGCGGGCATCTTTGTTGCCTGTGCTGGCGCCGATTGGCGGTATCAGCGTTTCACGGCAGTGGGCCTGGAATGCTCCGCCCGCTTGCTCAACTGCTCAAACACCGATGGGTACGCGGGGCGTTCAACATATCGCCCGGCACCGCGTTCGGCGCGCAGGTCGCCATCGGCCCAGACCAGCTTGCCCTGGCTGATGGTGTGGCTCGGCACGCCGCGCACGGTCTTGCCTTCGAAGATGTTGAAGTCGACCTTTTGATGGTGCGTCTTGGCGGAAATGGTCCGCGTGCCTTCGGGGTCCCATAGCACCAGGTCGGCATCCGCACCCACGCGGATCGCGCCTTTGCGTGGGTACAGGTTGAAGATCTTCGCGGTGTTGGTGGAGGTCAACGCGACAAACTCCTGCATCGACAGGCGCCCGGTATTGACGCCTTCGTGCCACAGCAGCGCCATGCGGTCTTCGATACCGGCGGTGCCGTTGGGGATCTTGCTGAAGTCATCACGCCCTGCGGCTTTTTGCTCAGCGCAAAAGCAGCAGTGGTCGGTGGCGGTGGTGTGCAGGTTGCCCGATTGCAGGCCGTGCCACAGCGCTTCCTGGTGCCCGCGCGGGCGGAACGGCGGGCTCATCACATAACCGGCAGCGGTGTGCCAGTCGGGGTGCTGGTAGACACTGTCGTCCAGCAGCAAGTGGCCGGCTAGCACTTCGCCGTACACCGGCTGGCCCTTGCCACGGGCATAGGTGATTTCGTCCAGGGCTTCCTTGGTTGACACGTGCACCAGGTACAGCGGCGTACCAATTGTCTCGGCGATGCGGATCGCACGGCTGGCCGCCTCACCTTCCACCTGCGACGGGCGCGACAGCGGATGCGCTTCCGGCCCGGTGATGCCCTGGGCCATCAACTTGCGTTGCAGGTGATACACCAGTTCGCCGTTTTCCGCATGCACGGTGGGCACTGCGCCCAACTCCAGGCAGCGTTCGAAGCTGGCGACCAGCGTGTCGTCAGCCGCCATGATCGCGTTCTTGTAGGCCATGAAATGCTTGAAGCTGTTGATGCCGTGGTGGCTGACCAGCTCGGCCATCTCCTCACGCACTTGTTCGCTCCACCATGTGATCGCCACGTGAAAGCCGTAGTCGGAGGCGGATTTTTCTGCCCAGCCGCGCCACTGGTGAAAGGCTTCCATCAAGGACTGCTGCGGGTTGGGAATCACAAAGTCGATGATCGACGTCGTGCCCCCGGCAAGGCCTGCTGCGGTGCCGCTGAAAAAGTCTTCACTGGCAACGGTGCCCATGAAGGGCAATTGCATATGGGTGTGGGGGTCGATGCCGCCGGGCATCAGGTATTGGCCGCTGCCGTCGAGCACTTCAGTGCCGGCGGGAACATCCAGACCTGTGCCAATCGCGCGAATTAGACCGCCTGCGCATAAAACATCGGCGCGGTAACGTTCATCATGGGTAATAACGGTGGCGCCACGGATCAACAGCGACATGTCGAGTTCCTCACAGGCTTGACCGGCTGGTGCCAGTTCTAAGTGTTGTAGTGCTGCGTGCCGATGGCTATTCAAAACCTGTCATCGGTGACAGGAATAGAAACTAGCCCGAGTTTTTATAATGAGCAAGAAGATTTTTTATAAGCATATAGCATGTTTAAAGTATTGATTATTAAGGATAAAAAACAAATATCACCAAAATGTAGCGACCTCTCACCATTTTGACGCACTTGACAGGTTATCAATTTGAGCAACATTTCTTATTGCAAATCAGACGCTTGAGAGATGCCTCTTGACGGGGGCGGGAAATAAAAATAATTGTGTTGCACCAGATTGAGTCCCGCGGCGTCGGACAACTTCCGCGTTAGTTAGCCTGAGTGGCGCGGACAGTACCGAGGGGCCAATCGGATAAAGAAATAAAGCTGATAAACATCAGCAGGTTATATAAGCGGTGCGGGTTAAGTGGCGGTTGTCGGCACGGTTATTGAGTGCAGTGGCGGCTGGCCGGTCCCGTGATGTCATGTTGTTTACGAGGTACTCCGGCCACCCCGCACTCAGCGTGGGGGTGAGCAACAATAATTCGAAAAAACCGTGGAGCGGCCATGCAACAGAACAGATCGCAAGTCATTGAGCGCAACGGCCTGTACGAACTCGACGCCGGCCCCGACGTCCTCGACAGCCCTCGCTATAACCACGACATGGCACCGACCAAGGTGCATGAACGAACCTGGAACAAATGGCACATCACCGCGCTGTGGGTCGGCATGTCGATCTGCGTGCCCACCTACACCCTCGGCGGGGTATTGACCGCGTACTTCGGTTTGTCGGTGGGCGAGGCGTTGATGGCGATCCTGCTGGCCAATATCGTGGTGCTGATTCCGCTCACCCTTAACGCGTTTCCCGGCACCAAGTACGGCATTCCGTTTCCGGTATTGCTGCGTTCTTCCTTTGGCATTCTCGGTTCCAACGTGCCGTGTTTGATTCGGGCGCTGGTGGCGTGTGGCTGGTTTGGCATCCAGACGATGTTTGGCGGGTTGGCGATTCACCTGTTTCTGGGCTCGATTTTCGAGGGTTGGAAAGCCCTTGGCGGCACCGGTGAAGTGATCGGCTTCATGATTTTCTGGACCTTGAATTTGTGGGTGGTGCTGCGCGGCGCCGAGTCGATCAAGCGCCTGGAAACCCTGTCGGCGCCGTTGTTGGTGGCGGTGGGGATTGGCCTGCTGGTGTGGGCAATGCCGAATGTATCGCTCAGCGAGCTGATGGCGATTCCCCCCAAACGGCCTGAAGGCGCGAGTCTGACCGGTTACTTCATGGCGGGGCTTACTGCGATGGTGGGCTTCTGGGCCACCTTGTCGCTGAATATTCCCGATTTCAGCCGCTACGCCAAAAGCCAGAAAGACCAGATTCTCGGGCAGATTTTCGGGCTGCCGCTGACCATGTTCCTGTTCGCCGCCCTCGGCGTGATCATGACTGCCGCGTCGGTGAAACTGGTGGGCGTCAGCGTCTCTGATCCGGTGACCCTGATCGGGCATATCCAGAGCCCGGTGTGGGTGGCCATTGCCATGCTGCTGATCATCATCGCCACCTTGTCCACCAACACCGCAGCCAACATCGTCTCGCCCACCAACGACTTCCAGAACATCGCGCCCAAGCTGATCAACCGCACCACGGCGGTCATCCTCACCGGCCTGGTCGGTCTGGTGTTGATGGGGCATGAGTTGCTGAAAAAACTCGGGCTGATCGTTTCGGATGTGAGCCTGGAAACGGTCTATTCCAACTGGTTGCTGGGTTACTCAAGCCTGTTGGGGCCGATTGCCGGGATCATGGTGGTGGACTACTTCATCACACGCAAACAGCAGTTGGACCTGGCCGGCCTGTACCGCGATGACGTTTATCCTGCGTGGAACTGGAGTGGCTTTGTCGCCTTCGGCGTGCCGGTGGTGCTGACCCTGTTGTCGCTGGGCAGTGATGCCTTCAGCTGGTTCTACAGCTACGGCTGGTTCACCGGTTCGGCGTTGGGCGGCTTGCTGTATTACGGCCTGAATGCCAAGCGCAGAGCCAGCCCGTTGGCGCTGAAAACGCCGTTATAAAAGATTGAAAGGCAAGCCAACTGTGGGCGCGGGCGTGCTCGCGAAAGCGTTGAGTCAGTCAGCGCATCAGTCGCTGACAGACTGCATTCGCGAGCACGCCCGCTCCCACATGGATGACCTCATTCCAGTACTGGAATCGAGTCAACTCATAAGAAATGTAGCCTGAGGAGATCCCCATGAACGCTGCCCTGGACGTTCTGCAATCCACCCATCAGCACATCAACCGCGACCGCTTGTGGCAATCCCTGATGGACCTGGCCAAGCTCGGCGCAACGCCCAAGGGCGGCGTATGCCGCCTGGCCCTCACTGACCTTGACCGCAAGGCTCGCGATCTTTTTGTGCAGTGGTGTGAGGCGGCGGGTTGCAGCGTGACCGTCGACGGCATCGGCAACATCTTCGCGCGCCGCCCGGGACGCAATCCCAACCTGCCACCGGTGATGACCGGCAGCCATATCGACACTCAGCCCACGGGCGGTAAATTCGACGGGTGCTTCGGCGTGCTGGCGGGTGTCGAGGTGCTGCGCACCCTCAATGACCTCAACATCGAAACCGAAGCGCCGCTGGAAGTGGTGGTGTGGACCAACGAGGAAGGCTCGCGCTTCCCGCCGTGCATGATGGGTTCCGGGGTGTTTGCCGAGAAATTCACCCTGGCCGATACCCTGGCCAAAGTCGACGTGGACGGAGTCAGCGTCGGCGATGCATTGAATGCGATTGGCTATGCGGGCACGCGGCCAGAGAGCGGGCACAAGGTCGGCGCGTATTTCGAGGCCCATATCGAACAAGGCCCGATTCTTGAGGATGAGAAGAAAACCATCGGCGTGGTGCTGGGAGCCTTGGGGCAAAAGTGGTTCGACCTGAAGCTGCGCGGCGTTGAAGCCCATGCGGGGCCGACGCCGATGCACCTGCGCAAGGATGCTCTGGTGGGCGCGGCGGCAGTGGTGGCTGCCGTGAATGCGGCGGCGTTGGGGCACCAGCCGCATGCGTGCGGCACCGTGGGTTGTTTGCAGGCCTATCCTGGCTCGCGCAATGTGATCCCGGGTGAAGTGCGCATGACCCTGGACTTTCGTCATCTGGAACCGGCACGCCTGGATTCGATGATTGCCGAAGTGCGCAAGGTGATCGACGACACCTGTGCCAAGCACGGCTTGAGTTTTGAAATGGAACCGACCGCCGACTTCCCGCCGTTGTACTTCGACAAGGGTTGCGTGGACGCTGTGCGTGACGCGGCGAATGGGTTGGGGCTGCCGAACATGGACATCGTCAGCGGGGCAGGGCACGACGCGATCTTCGTCGCCGAACTCGGCCCGGCCGGGATGATCTTTGTGCCCTGTGAAGGCGGCATCAGCCATAACGAAATCGAAAACGCCGCGCCGGACGATCTGGCAGCCGGGTGTGCGGTGTTGTTAAGGGCAATGCTGGCCGCTTCGGCAGCAATCGCCAGCGGCAAACTGGCCGCCTGAAATACCTTAGGAACATGTGGGAGGGGGCTTGCCCCCGATAGCGGAGTATCAGCTACGGCTGAGCTGACTGACCCACCGCCATCGGGAGCAAGCCCCCTCCCACAATGACCGCACTGTCCTGTCGAATAGTGATCAAGGTGTGGGCGCAGGCTTGCCCAATGATCGCCAGCGGCAAACGGGCCGCCTGAAATGCCGTAAGAAGATGTGGGAGGGGGCTTGCTCCCGATAGCGGAGTATCAGTTACGGCTGAGCTGACTGACCCACCGCCATCGGGAGCAAGCCCCCTCCCACAATTGACCGCACTGTCCTGTCGAAGAGTGATCAAGGTGTGGGCGCAGGCTTGCCCAATGATCGCCAGCGGCAAACGGGCCGCCTGAAATGCCGTAAGAAGATGTGGGAGGGGGCTTGCTCCCGATAGCGGCGACTCGGTCTCGACCTATACCCAAATCGCATCCCACAACGGGTAGTCGCCAATCTTCTTCACTAATCCCGCGCGCAATGGATTGGCCACCACCTACCTGGCCATTTTCACCAAGTCGTCTTCCTTGCGTAGCGCCCGGTCATGGAAGCTTTCCTGCCAAAGCCGTCCCTTGCGCCCCGTGACACCGTTCACGTTTCGCGTGCTTTTAGATTTCACCTGACACATCAGGTCCGCCAGCGAGCCTTTTTGCAGTTCCAGCAGCCAATGGAAAGGGTCTGGCATGATCACCCACGCCAGGGAGTTTGCCAGCCCTTGGTACTGGGCGACCCGCAATTGCCAGACAACCAAGCGACCGAGGTGGAAGGCGCTGAATATCGGTGTGCGTTCGTGAGTGTTGGTGGTGATCAGGTAGATGCGGTTTGGTTCGCTGAATCGGCCTATGCGCAAACGGTGTGAAGCGGGTAGTTCTGGCATTCCTTGGCCTCTCTCAGGGTGTGTGTTGAGAGGCTAGATCGGGTGTCACGAGGAGGGTCGACAGGCTTTTGGCAGGATGTGTCTAAGAGGTTGCTATCGGGAGCAAGCCCCCTCCCACAGGGGGCAGCGGTTTTCATACAGTGTGTGTCTACCGCAGTATTGATGGGGGAGGGAGCAAGTCCCTCCCCATTTATCAGGCGCCGGGTTGCCAGCCGCCGCCGAGCGCGGTGACTAATCCCACACTTGCCTGCAATTGCCGCGTCTGCACCGCCTGCAATGTGCGTTGCGCCTGCAACGCCGCCGTCTGCGCGGTTACCACGTCCAGGTAGCTGACGGCTCCCGCCTGATAGCTGTTCATCGCCAATGACTGTGTGTGCTGCGCGGCATCTGCCGCTGCTTGCTCATCCTGGGCCTCCTGCTGCAAGTCGCGCAGTTGCGCGAGGTTGTCTTCCACCTCACGCACGGCTTTCAGTACATGACTGCGGTACTGCGCCGCAGCCTCTTCAAACTCGGCCTTGGCCTGTCGCTCGTTGGCACTCAAGCGTCCACCGTCAAAGATCGGCAAATTAACCAGCGGCCCCAGCGCCCAATAGCGATTACCGGCGGACAGCAAATTACCGACCCCTTGTGTCTGGCCGCCGATCAACCCGGTCAAACTGAAGTCCGGGTACCACGCCGCTTTCGCCACGCCGATATTCGCGTTGGCTGCGAACACCCGGCGTTCCGCTGCGGCGATGTCCGGACGACGTTGCAGCAGGTGGCTCGGCAGTTGAGAGGGAATCCCCGGCAACGCGATCAATTGTTGACTCGCCGGCAACCTGAAGTCGCTGGCTGCGACACCCACCAGTTCGCCAATCGCATGCTCGGTCAGGTTGCGCTGGCCGCGCACTTCGTCCAGTTGCGCCTTGGCTTCGGCCAGTTGATTTTGCGCGCGGGTCAGGTCCAGCTCCGAGGCAATCTGGCCCTCATAACGACTGCGCGTCAGTTGCAATGCCTGGCTGAAATCATCCAGCGAGCTATTCAGAATCCGGCGCTGCGCATCCAGCCCATTAAGCTGCACATACAGCGTCGCCAATTGATGCTGCAGGCTCAGGCGCGCCACCGCCAGGTCATCCCCGGAGGCTTGCGCCTGGGCATCGCCTGCCGCGACCTGGTTGCGGATTTTGCCCCACAGGTCCAAGTCATAGCTCAACGAAAAGCCCGCCGTATTGCTGTTGTAGACCGACGGCTGGGTATCACCTCGCAGCGGCCGCGAATCGGATTGACGCTGGCGTAACGGCTGTGCGCTGGCGCTAATCTGCGGGAACAACCCGGCATGTAACTGGCTGGCATAGGCCTGGGACGCATCGAAGTGCGCCAGTGCCGCCGCGAGGTCCGGGTTGGCCTTGAGCAGTTGTTGTTGCAGGTCATTGAGGCGCGAATCGTTGTAGAGCTTCCACCATTCGGGCGCCAGTTGATCGGACGGTTGCGCACTGTGCCACGGGCCATCACTGGTCTGTTCGCGGTAGCCGGCCGGCAGGTCGACCGACGGCACCGTATACGTGGGCGCCAGCGAGCAACCCTGCAAGGCCAGCAGCACCAACGCCGCGAGGGGGTTAAGCCTTGGGCGCATGCGCACCTCCGGCGTCGGCGAGTTGCACGGGGTCGCCTTCGCGCAGGGCGTCCGGCGGGTTATCGACGACACGGTCGGCGGGCTTCAGGCCTTGGTCGATCACCAGACGCTCGCCGAGGTCGAGGCCGATGTGGATGTCTTGCAAGTGCACATGGTTGTGCGCATCCAGCACGGCGACCTGGGTGCCTTGGGCGCGGAAGATCAGGGCACTGGCCGGGATGCTCACGCCATGGGTGTCCGCTGGAATCGGCAAGGTGGCTTCAGCGTAATCGCCAGGCAGCAATTCGCCGTTGGGGTTGTCGGCCACGAACTGGGCGAGCAAGGTGCCGGAGCGGCGGTCGATGGCGGTGGAGTCGCCGATCAGGTGCGCCTTGAAGTGCTCGCCGGGGTGCTCGGGCACGGTCAACTCGGCTTCGAGGCCGGGGTGGATGACCGCCGCGTAGTTCTGCGGCACCGGCACGTAGAGGCGCAACTGGTGGGTGTCGGCGATGTTGAACAGCTCGGGATCGCTGTCGGTGTCGGCCTTGATCAACTGGCCAATGTCGGTGTTGCGCGCGGTGATGGTGCCGGCGAACGGTGCGCGGATGGTCTTGTAGCTTTCCAGGGCGGACAGCCGCGCATAGTCGGCCGCCGCCGCCTCGGCGTTGGCTTTGGCCGCGGCGGCGTTGGAGGTTTTTTCATCGGCCTCCTGACGCGACACCGAATGGCTGGCCAACAGGTTTTGCCAGCGCGTGGCGGTGGTTTCGGCCAGGCGCGCGTTGGCCTGTTCCTGCACCAGGCGGGCGTGGGTTTGCGCCAGTTGCTGGTCAAGGTCCGGGCTGTCGATTTCGGCGAGGACTTGCCCGGCTTTGACCTGGGTACCGATGTCGGCTTTCCAGTCTTTCAAGTAGCCGCTGACCCGCGCGTGAATCGGCGCCTTGCTCCAGGCCTCAAGGTGCGCGGGCAGGCGCAAGGTGTCGCCGGCCACGTTCTGTTTCGGTTGGAACACCATCACTTGCGGGATGGCGGCGGTTTCGGTCCAGGCGGTGACCGATTGTTCGTGCATCGTGCGGGCGTGCAGGCCGTTGGCGACCAACAGGGCGGCCAGTGTCAGGCCGCCGACACCCATGAGCATCAGACGCTTGCGCGAGGGGTTGTGATCAGACGACATGTGAAGTTTCTCCAGCAACTGCGCGAGTAGGGTGACGACCGTGGACCAGGCTGAAGACCACGGGAACAAACAACAAAGTGGCGACGGTGGCGAAGATCAAGCCACCGATAACGGCACGGCCAAGCGGGGCGTTCTGCTCCTCGGAAATTGCCAGCGGCAGCATGCCGATGATCATCGCCAGCGCGGTCATGCACACCGGCCTAAAGCGCGTGTAACCGGCTTCCAGGGCGGCCTTCAGTGCATCGCCATGTTCGGCCAGGCGTTCACGACAAAAGCTCACCACCAGGATCGAGTTGGCGGTGGCCACGCCCATGCAGAGGATGGCGCCGGTGAGTGCCGGCACCGACAGCGAGGTGCCGCTGAGGAACAGCATCCACACAATCCCTGCCAGCGCCGCCGGCAGTGCCGTGATGATCACGAAGGGGTCGGCCCACGATTGGAAGTTGACCACGATCAGCAGGTAGATCAGCACCACCGCGCCAAGCAAACCAAAGCTCAAACCACTGAACGCTTCATGCAGGGCATCGATCTGCCCGTGCAGGCTGATCACCGCACCTTTGGGGCGCATGGAGGCGGTGTCGTCCAGCACTTTTTGCACGTCGCGGGCCACGCCACCGAGGTCGCGACCTTGCACGTTGGCGTACAGGTCCAGGGTCGGTTCGATGTTGTAGTGGGTCACGACTGCCGGGCTTTGCACGCGCGAGATGGTCGCCACGCCGCCGAGGATTTGTGATTGGCCATTGGCACCGGTCACCGGCAAGGCTTCCAGCGACGGCAGGCTGTCGAGGCGGTATTGCGGGGTGGCGGCGACGATCGAATACGACACGCCGTTGGCCGGGTTGAGCCAGAAGGTCGGCGCGGTTTGCGAGCTGCCGGCGAGGGAGGCGACCATGCTGTTGGTCACGTCACGCTCGGTGATGCCCAGGCCATTGGCGCGCATGCGGTCGACGTTAACTTGCAGCGACGGGTAGCCGGTGGACTGCTGGATACGCAGGTCGGCGATGCCCGGCACGTGTTGCAGGCGCCGCTCAAGCTCCACGGCGTAGGCACGGTTTTCTGCATCGCTGCGCCCGGAGATTTTTACATCCAGCGGCGCGGGTGCACCGAAGTTGAGGATCTGGCTGCTGATATCCGCGGGCAGGAAGGCGAAGTGGCTGCCGGGGAAACTTTCCGGCAAGGCTTCACGCAGTTTTTTTACGTAATCGGCAGTCGGTGCGTGGTGCTTTTTCAGGCTGACTTGAATATCGCCATCCTGCGGGCCGATGGTGCCGCTGCTGCTGTAGGCCATGTCGATGCCGCTGAGCGGAATGCCGATGTTGTCGACGATGGTGTCGAGTTCTTCGGCCGGGATTACTTCGCGAATCCGCGCTTCAATCCGGTCGAAGGCGGCGGCGCTTTCTTCAATCCGCGTGCCCAGCGGCAAACGTACGTGAAGGGCGAGGGCGCCGGCGTCGGTGGCCGGGAAGAAGTCCTGGCCCAGGCTCGGCAGCAGCAGGAACGACGCCAGCACGCAGGCCAGGAAGCCGACGATAAAGCGCTTGCGGGCGCCGAGGGCCAGCGTCAACAGACCGTGGTAGGTATCGCGGATAGTCGAGAAGTGCCGCTCGAACCCTTGCTGGAAATTCAGCACTGCTTGCAGCACACGATTGCGAGGTTTGTTGTGCTGCTCACCCTCGTGGTGGTTGATGAATTGATCTTCCGGGTGATGCCCTGCGCCTTGTTCCGGCATATGTGGCTTGAGCAGGAACATCGCCAGCGTTGGCACCAGGGTGCGCGAAAGGATGAACGAGCTGGCCATGGCGAAGATCACCGCGAGGGCCATCGGCCGGAACAGGTAGCCGGCGATGCCTTGCAGCAGGAACATCGGCACAAACACGATGCAGATGCACAGCAGCGAGACGAACGCCGGACCGACAATTTGCGCGGCGCCGTCGAGGATCGCGGTCTTTACCGCCTTGCCTTGCTCCAGGTGCCAGTTGATGTTTTCGATGGTCACCGTGGCGTCGTCCACCAAAATCCCCACCGCCAACGCCAGCCCGCCGAGGGTCATCACGTTGAGGGTTTGCCCGCTGACGGCCAGCAGTGCGATGGCGGACAGCACCGCCAGGGGAATCGACGCGGCGATGATCAGTGTCGAGCGCCAGCTGCCGAGAAACAGCAGGATCATCGCACTGGTCAGCAGTGCGGCGATGATGCCTTCCTGGGCCACGCTGCCTACCGACTGCTTGACGAACACCGAGGCGTCACCCAACAGCGAAGTCTTCAGCGACGGCGGCAGGGTTTCGTTGATACGCGGCAGCATCTGGCGGATGCCATCGATGATCGACAGGGTCGAGATGCTGCCGTTTTTCAAGGCCGGCATGAGTACTGCGCGGTGACCGTCGACGCGCACGATGTTGGTCTGCGGCGGCGAGCCGTCACGCACGTGGGCCACTTGGCCAATGGTGATGATGGCGCCGTCGACGGTCTTGATCGGCAGGTCGTTCAGCTCGTCAATCGCCTTGGGGCTGTTGTTGAGCAGGATCGTGTATTCGTTGGGGCCGAGCTTGGCGGTGCCCACCGGGATGATCTGGTTTTGCAGTGCCAGGGCATTGCCTACGTCCTGCGCCGACAAACCTTTGGCGGCCAGCGCCTGCGGGTCAAGGTCGAGGGTGATCTGGCGTTGCTTGCCGCCCATTGGCGTCGGCATGGCCAGGCCGGGCAGGGCACTCAACGGCAGCCGGATATTGTTCTGCACCAGGTCGCGGATCTTGGCTTCCGAGAGGCTGGGGCTGGAGAACGCCATTTGCAGGATCGGCACCGTGGAGGCGCTGTAGTTAAGGATCAACGGCGGCGTGATGCCCGGTGGCATCTGCTTGAGCACGGTTTGTGAAACCGCCGTCACTTGGGCGTTGGCGGTGCGGATGTCCACGCCGGGTTGGAAGAAGATTTTCACGATGCCCATGCCGGGCAGCGATTGCGATTCGATGTGTTCGATGTCGTTAACGGTGGTGCTCAGTGAACGTTCGTAGGTGTAGATCACCCGACCGGCCATGGCGTCCGGTGACAGGCCGTTGTACTGCCAGACGACGGCGACGACGGGTATGCCGATATCGGGGAACACATCCGTAGGGGTTCGCAGGGCCGCCATCGGCCCGATGATGCAGATGAATATGGCCAACACGATGAACGTGTACGGCTTTTGCAGTGCGGTCTTTACCAGCCCGAGCATGCGTGAACCTCCGAAGGAGCAGGATTGCAAACCCCGGCAGTCTTGCCCGACCCACCTAACACGCACCTTTCAGCCAGGTGAAGGAACATTTAGTTAAGCGCTGAAGATCGTTTCATATGTATTCATTTGTTCTACAAAGGGTGGGTCTCCAAGCTTGTCCCCCATCGGACTCGACACCTTTCAGATCCGGACAACGTTCTTTTTTGGAGCCCTGCCATGACATTTAAAGCACTCAAACCCCTGTTGTTGATTCCCGCCCTCGGCGCTGTTCTGTTGTTGTCGGCGTGTGCCGGCCCGCTGCCCAAGGCTGACCCGAGCGAAGCGTGGATAGGATTGACAGAAGAGGCCCCGAACGACCTGATGGCCGAGCGCGTCGACGGCAAGCGCGTGGATGACGGCCGCTACTTTGAAGTGACCCCGGGCGACCATCGTCTGGACGTGACGTTATTTGAAGAAGAGGCGGGCGACGACAACCAGCAAGACTGCCAGGGCCGGGTCGAGTACAAGCACTTCAAGGCGGGGGAACACTACACGTTGGCGGAATCGAGCCTGGGCACCACCGTACGTGCCGTCCTCAAGGACGGTCACGGCAAGGAAGTCGCGGCGACTCAAGACTTCAATTGCATGCCAGGCTAAGCGTGGTGCGCCGCCGCCTTGTGGGGCTTGGCCGGTGCAGCAGGTTTGACGTGGGGGTGATGATGCCGGCGGGTCACGCGCATCACGCCCCACAACATGGCGCTGGCGACCGCCAGCCAACCGCAGATCAACAGGAAAATCGTCGTAGCAAGGCTCATTCTGGCCTCCTTTCGCCCCGCTGGGGGCACACACAGTCTTCTCAATGGACAGTCTAGCTACCTGGCGGTTGCGTGCTATTGACCAATGGTCGAGTCCATCCAACTTGTTTGCTATATCCGCGCCTCCTCTCTGTTACCTAAACGCGATTGGGCTATGATCAGGGCCCTCACCGGCCGTTGATCAAGCGAGTCAAAAATTGCGGTTACGTTCGAACATTAAAACTTCTTTGCTGCTGGCATGCGCCCTCGGGCTTGCCGCCTGTTCCGGTCACCCCTCGAAACTGGCGGGCTTGCCGGAGCGTGTCGAACTCACCGGGGTGCCGGCCTTTCGCAGTGAGGCTTACCTGAGTGGTCCATCGGCTTTAGCCAGCATGCTGTCGCAACAAGGCATTGTGATGACACCCGGCTTGCTGGATAAACCGCTGCACCTGCCCGGCGCTGAAGCTGATCTTGAGCGCAACATGCAGGTCCTTGCGCGTGAATACGGGCTGATGGTGTACCCGCTGGATAGCCGGCTCACGGCGGTACTGGAACAGGTGGCCGCGGGGTATCCGGTGATGGCGCGGATCGACTCAAGCTTCTGGTCCGGCGCGCGGTACGTCGTGGTGGTGGGGTTCAATCAGCAGAAGAGCACCGTGCTGCTGCGCTCGGGCAAGGAACGACGTTTGTTGATGAGCTTCAGCGATTTTGAGTCGGCGTGGAAGAGTGCCGGTCACTGGGGCATCCTGACCCAGCGTCCGAGCCAGTTGCCGGCAAATGTAGATGCGCAGCGCTGGCGGGAGGCGGCTAACGCGACCGCCCAAGCCGGCCAGGAGCAGTCAGCGGCGCAGGCACTCAAGGTGCTGGCAGAAAGAAAATAACCTACCCTGGGTTCAACAATACGGGAGGCTGGCTTGCCCGCGATACCGGCAAGCCAGCCTTCCATCTTCGAACGGCGTTGCTCAGCGACGTACTTCAGCCGCGTTCGGGCGATTCTTCAGGTTCTTGTCGGCCTTGTAGCGCAACGCGACGTCCGGCACCGAACCACTTTTGCCGGTCTCAACCCAATTGCGGATACGCGTGGCATCGGCGAAGTGGGTGAACTTGCCGAAGGCATCAAGAATGACCAGCGACACCGGGCGGTTACCCATGCTGGTGACCAGGACCAGGCAGTGGCCGGCCTGGTTGGTGAAACCGGTCTTGGTCAGTTTGATATCCCATTTGGCACGGTTGATCAGGTGGTCGGTGTTGGAGAAACCCAAGGTGTAGTTGGGTTTACGGAACGACACGGTCTTTTCTTTGGTCGTGCTCAGTTGGCTGAGCAGCGGGTATTTGCGCGCGGCGGCCAACAGCTTGCTCAGGTCACGGGCGGTGGACACGTTGTGAATCGACAGGCCGGTAGGCTCGACATAGTGTGTGCTGGTCATGCCCAGCGCCTTGGCTTTGGCGTTCATGGCGGCGATGAAGGCCGGGTAGCCGCCAGGGTAGTGGTGCGCCAGGCTCGCGGCAGCGCGGTTTTCGGAGGACATCAGGGCGATCAGCAGCATTTCCTTGCGGGGCATTTCGCTACCGATTTTCACTCGGGAGAACACGCCTTTCATTTCCGGCGTGTCTTTGATGTTGATGTCGATGTATTCATCCATGTTTTGCTTGGCTTCCAGCACGATCAGGCCGGTCATCAGCTTGCTCACGGAAGCGATCGGCACCACCACATCGGGGTTGCTGGAATAGATGACTTTGTTGGTTTGCAGGTCGACCAGCATGGCGCTGCCGGAAGCGATTTGCAGTTTGGAGGTATCACGCGGAGCCAGAGTGGTTTCGGCTGCGTGCGCGAAGGTGCCTGTAAATGCGAAAAATAGGCTGACAATAGAGAGACGAATTTTCACGCGGATGAACTCGCTAAAAAGTAAGGAAATACCGTTTGGAAACGGGTTTTATGACAAATGCCGTTACATTTTAGGAGTATGGATCAGAAAGTGATAGAGAGCCTTTAAACAAAGGCTGTAAGCCGATGATTGGTCAGGCTTGTACCGATTTTGTACCAATCATGGTTTTTTCAAGCTTTCCGACCTCAGACCAGTCAGCGGTCGACGACAGCCATTTGGCATAAGTTGTCAGCAGTACCTGGATGCTGTGTCCGAGCTGGCCAGCGATGAAAGCCGGACTCATGCCAGCCATCAGGCACATGGTGGCATAGGTGTGTCGGCAGTTGTTCTGCGGCCTGTGACGCATTTCAAGCGCTGTCAGTGCTTTGCTGAACTGCTCCGCTGTTTGGGACGGACGGCAGATGAGTTCTGACTCGCCAGACGGCGGGAACACATACCTTGACTCCTTTTTCTTTCTCCTACGCTGAACCAGCCTTTCATCGGCTATCAGCCTGGCCTGCTGCAAGGCGTTTAGCGCTCGACTATTTAGCATCACAGTCCTCGCGTACTTGGTCTTTGTGCGCTCCTCTACCTCTCCATCCACGACAATACGGCAGACGTGCGCAGTGCGCGTGTCCATGTCGACCTCATCCCAGCGCAAAGCCGCTATCTCTCCTGTCCTCATCCCACTGAAAAAAGCGAACTCGAAGTAGGCAGCAAAAATCCGCACGCCAGGCTTTTTGAAGTTCGAGTACATCCATTCAACGATTGCAGCCGCTTCATCCCCGGAAAACGGGTCTACCTGTTTTTTTGCTTTCTTCGGAAGTTTGATCGGTATCGCCGGGTTGCGATCGATCAACTCATCCTGAACCGCGGCCCTGAGCAACGACGTGACTCGGGCAATGGACTCGCGTTTTATTGATTGGGTTTCCCACGCGGTTTCACTGATGACCCTGCGCAGTACCATCGTGGTGATGGCCGTGATTGGTAGCTGGCCAAGCCACGGCATCCAGTAGGTGTTGATGGTCGCCCGATAGTTCCTCCGCGTGCCGGGCACGATCTCCAAACTATTGATCCAGGCCTGGGCGTACTCGCCGAATGTCATCATCAACGAAACCGGCAAGTAGCTGGAGTTCGGGAACAGCTCAGCGTACCGCTGATCATCCAGAACCCCATGCTTAGCCAGGCTTATTACTTGATCGCGTAGATCGGCTGCCGCTTTAATCCCTTTTGGTGTTTGGGGATGTGCGAGAGTCTCGCAGCGTCGCTCGCTTCGCCAGGTGAACCGAATGCGAACGGACTGGCCAGCGAATTCAACTCCTGTGGGTAGGCCCATTGGCTTTCTAACCATGCTTCATATCTCCTTATGCTATAAAAAATCCGGCCGTCTATTTTGTTCCACACGCCTTCCGGTATGACTCCACGATCGCGCTTGCCTTCCAGCGCCCGCTTGGTGGTGCCGATGATCTCGGCCATCCTTGTCTCCGGCACCTTGTCGAGCTGAAATGCTTCTGACTTTTCCTTTGCCTCTGTCATAGCTACCTCCCGCCGCCCGCAGTGGGCTGCGCTAATCGTGATGATGTTCATGGGGTGTCCTTGCCGCGCTGGGCGGAAGAAGGTGGGCCCGCCGCTCAGCGGCAGGCATGTAAGGGAATAAAACGGGGGGGCATATCGACACAACAATTACACGATCTGAGATTAACGGCCTAAGACCACTATTTCGCTCTACCTCTGGCTGAACTCTGAAGAACTCTCTAAGATTCAAGGGTTAAATCTACGAGAATAGATTATGAGTAGTAACTACACAGCGCCGGTATATCGCTCGGATAGCTTTAGCTGCCCTCGTTGCGGTGCCTTTTCAGCAATGAAATGGAATCACCTACTGTTGAACCCAAATGAGTATTCGCCGGTAAGCCTTTCAGTTTGTCATGGCTGCAAACAGCCGAGTGTCTGGTTGGGAGAGGATAAATCTAACTCGGCAACGAAAACGCTAGGAACTCTCTTGAATCCGAAGGATAAGCTTATTTATCCAGATGCATGCATCGCCCCTATGGCTGAAGCGGGCATGCCAGAAAGTATAAAGGCTGACTTTGAAGAGGCACGCCAAGTTTATAAATACTCGCCGCGCGCATCTGCGGCTTTGCTTAGGCTCTGCGTTCAAAAGCTGTGCCAAGAGCTACTTGGAAAGAAAGGAGATATTCACAAACAGATTGGAGAGCTGGTTGAAAAAGGTCTTCCGTCAAGAGTTTTGAAGGCGTTTGATACTATCCGTATTTTTGGAAATGAATCCGTTCATCCCGGTACTTTAAATCTTAATGACACTCCTGAAGTTGCCCTGTCCCTTTTTACTTTGCTAAATATTGCCACTCGACACTGCATTACTGAAGAAAAAGAGTTGGACGCAATTCGCGCCTTAACGCCGGAAATAAAGAGGAGAGATATATGAGAGGGTTTGTGCAACGCAAAAGTTTTTTGCCTGGTGGCCGTTAATCATGGCTTTCGCCCCATGCAGATGAAGACGTAGGCGAACCTGAGGGTGGCGATCATAGCGTCGCCTTGTTGCGTGCCCACCAGCAGACAGGGCCGTCGTCAGTGTCGTGGATCGCGAGGCAGAACCAACCTTCGCCATCTGGCCGATCCGGCTCCCAGTAGCTGTAGTGCGGGTCGCCGGATTCGAAGTAGCGGTCAGCGACTGCCTCGTCTGCGTATTCGAGGCTTACCATTGTAACGGCCAGACCCTGCTCGGCGATCCAGGTTTTGCACTTATCACCGTCGCCCTCGTCGAAGTCGGGCATGTTGGGATGCAGTGACCAGTAGTGGCAATTTGGTTTAGATTGAGGTATACGGTTGTCTACCACCGGAAGCGGATCGATTTTCTAGTTGATATGATCGCAATCCTGTGGTGCTAAACATGGTTGAAATTGGTCAGCGTTTAATTGTTTAGCAACTTAGTGATCTAAGGTAATGCATGAGAAAAATAGCTTTCGCGGGATTTAGATAGAAGCAGACAGTGATTCTTTGCTGTTTTTTTTTTGTGTCGTTAGCGCTTTACCGTTTTATTTTATAAAATTATGAGGTTGCCAAGTGAAAGCAAAGGATGAAAAGGACTTGAGTAAGGCTGATCTGGGAAAGGTTTACCATAAATTTCTTGAGATGATTGATGCTAGTCCTAATTTTGATGAAGATGGCGATATTCAATTCATAAGTCCGTCTGGAAGTGGCTTGACATTAGTTGCTGTTATTGATGCTGGTCACAAGGAATTTATACGCATTTGTATACCATCAATTTATGAGGTAAAGCCAGGTGAAAGGTCTAAGATTCTAGAGGTCTGCAACGCAGCTAACTTAAAGGCGAAAGTAGGTAAGATTTATATAGGTGGTGATCAAAAGTCAGTTTGGGTCGCATATGAGGGGTTGGTTCATGATTTTAATGGGGACAGCTTAATGTTCTCAATTGCCGCAGCTGTGCCAATATTAGAAACTGCATCACTGCGGTTTATGGAAATCCTCAAAGGCGCGAGTTGAATTTATCTTATGGATGAGCCTAAATTTCGCGAAAAAGGAACTGTGGGCGGCAAGGCTGTTGGAACAGCCGGAGGTGTGTTAACGCTTATGTTATCTCACTCGCTACCTGAGGGTAGCCCTCTAAAGCCGATCATCGCCTACGCGGCACCTGTTGTAGCAGTGTTCGCTAACGACTGGGGTGGTGCTTGTATATACCAGATAAAAATTTGGATTATCACAGAGTGGCAGCACTGGAAGCTTAAGGATGTAAAGAAGCGCATTGATAATATGCCTGATCATCCAGAATTTGACCAGGTCAAAAAGGATGTGAACAAAGAGTACTATATTGTAAGTGCGGGGATAATTTTGGCTAATCTCGAAAGTGTTAGGCGATTGTCTCAGTTGGCTGAAGAGAAAGATCCAAAGCATTCTGCTGATTCTCGAGGTGACGACAAGGGCAATAAAGGATGATTTGCTCTGTTAGTTTGTGGTGCTATTAGTGAAATAGGCTTTTTCTAGCTGTGAGATTGGAAGACAGCTTTAATGATTTTTCTTCAAAGGGCGGCTATTCTCTCAGTAAGTTCTCGCCGCTCATCATCTCTTCTATGGCACGAATCGAGTTATCAATAGAAAGTTGCTTAGGCTCTATGATCTCGTCACCCGGGTCAAGCTGAATTAAGAGAAGGCTTTTATTTGAGGAAATCCCGCGCCACGTTTTCGGGTATCGTGAATTCGTGACGCGTTGGATCAAGTAATGCTTTGGACTTGGCGCCCAGCGTAGGCAGTTGATGAATTATCAGCGTCATCGCTTCACACTGTTCATTAATGCGTGACCACTCCATTAGGTCTCCTAGAGCCTGCCGAGGGTGGGGGGGAGTGTAGTGGTCTAATGGAACCGGACACCCATTTAGGTGAGAATGCTCGCCAGATCGAGGTGTCAGATGACCAAACAACGCCGCTCCTTTACTCCTGAATTCAAGCGCGAGGCTGCCGACCTTGTGC